>Ga0310834_100371_pt1 | contig 57617 bp, 44 predicted proteins | sample SM_ome_2_FD_201314 | JGI IMG/M metagenome (GOLD analysis project Ga0310834, IMG submission 201314) | Sorghum-adapted microbial communities enriched on stacked mutant (SM) sorghum from Joint BioEnergy Institute, Emeryville, California... ...
ATCAGCGCGATGAACCCGGCGCCGATCCGCTCCATGCCCTTGGTGCCCTGCAGATACTGGTAGGCCTCCGGATCCTCCACCTTGATCTGCTCAGCAACCCGCATCCACTCCCGCGCCTTACGCTCGACCAGTGCCCGGTGGATGGCCGGGTCGGCCGCATCGGCCGCCTCGCCCCAGGAGAGGGTGCGTGCGTAGTAGAGGGCCAGGCCGTACTTCTGGGCGGTCTCGCTGTCCGCCGAACCCAGCAGGCCCCGCAGCCAGTTCCGGTACAGCAGCGCATGGACCGCGGTGTCGCTGCCCCGCAACGCCGGTGACCGGCGGTCGACGCAGGCCTCGGGGGAGAGCGGGCACTGCTCCGGCGGTACGGTCGCCGCCGGTGGCCCGACGGCGTGGTGAATGGCGTCCAATGTGGTCACCAGGGCCTGGTCGGCGACGCGGGCGCTCTGCACCGGCCACGCGGCCACCGCGGTGACGATGAGCATGACCAGGATCGCCCACCCGGCGGTGGTCACCGCGGCGCTCATCTCCGCCTGGCGCGACCGCCACACCAGATACACGCCCACCACGGCCAGCGTGATGGCGCCGAAGACCGTGAACACCCGCTCGTAGAGGGCCCTCGTGGCCTGCTCCACCAGCGAATCGGCCCAGCTCCACATGAGACCGGGATTCCAGGCCCGCTCCCGCAGCGCGTTGGCTGCGCCGACGATGCCAACGGCCACCATGAATTCGAGGTTGGCGATGGTCGTCTCGACCTTGTAGTCCGGGTGCAGGATCGTGGCGGCGCAACCGACGTCGTAGGTCGTGTAGGAGTAGCCCGCGTAGCCGTGGGTCGAGTAGAGGCCGGCGACCCCGGAGTGCCGGTCAACGCCGGGTCGCTCCGCGAACCACCCGCCCAGCCCGGCGTCCGGAGCATCCGGGGTGGGCGCCTTCAGGCAGGCCAACCGGCTGCCCAGGACGTCACCCAGCCCTTCGAGGCAGCGCCGTACGTCGATGCGCCACTCCTCGAGCGAGCACAGGTCGGGCCGCGCGTTCGCCGCCACGGGCTCGACCGTCGGGGCGAGCGGCGGCATCGCCATCACCGCGGCCATGACCATCGCGGCCATCCGACGCGCCGTCACAGCGCGAGCAAACAACACCCCGCGGCCGCGCGGAATGAACCACTGCCGCCTCTTCGCCGCCGCGGGCGCGCTGTCCGATCACTTCCGCCGATCGGCCCAACCAGCCGGCCGCGATGGGCGACGAACGAACCGAGCGCGGACCGTCGGCCAGCGCACGACTCCGAGCCCCGGTGCCGAGACGAGATCCGGTGCCGAGCACACCGAGGTTTCCGCAGACGTGTCCCAGAAGGAACACCGGTCCGTAAGCCGAAAGGTGGGACGGCCCTCGGCTTACGGACCGGTGGGGTCTCCGTCGCGGCCCTACAGCGGGAGCCAGAGGGCCGGGACGTTCGGTGGCTCCCAGCCGGGCAGCGAGGTGTGCGCCTGGCGGCACTGGTAGGCCACGCCGTTGTAGGTCACCCGGTCACCCACGGCGTAGGTGTGGTTGGGAACCCATCCCGGGTACTGCCCGGGTGGCGTCGTGGCCACCGGGGGTGTGGTGGTCACCGGGGGTGTGGTGGTCACCGGCGGCGTGGTCGTCACGGGCGGTGTGGTCGTGACCGGGGGCGTCGTCGTCACCGGGGGCGTCGTGGTCGGGGGCCCGCACGGACCCAGGTCCTCCCAGACCCCGCTGCCGCCGGTGCTGGGCGCCTCGTTCTGCGTCCACCACCGGGCCCGCCACTGGCGGCCGTCGTAGGAGACGATGCTTCCACCGGTGTAGACGTTTCCATGGACGTACGGCGGGGCGGTGCACGCCGGTCCGGTCGGGGTCCCGGTGCCGGTGGGGGTCGCCGTCGGGTTCGTCGGGGGAACGCCGCCGCGCGGGTGGTCGGCGGTCAGCGCGTAGGTCTGGCCCCCGAACGTCAGGGTGAAGTTCGACGGGCCCGAGATCGGCAGCACGTAGTTGAGCGTCACCTCGGCGAAGCCGCCGGCCGGGATCGTGGTCGGGATGGTCAGCCGCACCCGGTGGAAGTCGCCGTCGAGGCCGCCCCGGTTGTTGCCGGTGTGTCCAACGGAGACGGTGGTCAGCGCCCAACCCGACTGCTGGCCCATGCCGGCCGGCGCCGAGGTGGGGTAGTCGAACTCGAGCTGGGCCCCGGCCGGGATGGGTGCCCCGGTGTTGTTGGTCAGGCGCAGCTCGGGGTTGATCGGGTAGTTGTTGTCGCCCAACGCGAAGCCGCCCATGGTGACCGCGACGTCGAGCGTCTGGCTCGGCATCGGGATGTTCGCCTTGGTGGCGCCGTACGGGCCCGCGGTGCGGAACCGGTCGTAGATCAGGCTGGTCAGGGTGTCACCGAAGAAGTACTCATTGCGGCTGGTGTCGAAGGCGAAGTCGCCAGCGAGCTCCCAGATCATGATGCCGCCGATGCCCTTGTTCACCACGTAGTCGGCCTTGACCCCGATCGACTGCTCGTCCTCGATGGACAGGAAGACCCGCTTCTGCGCGTTCCACAGCCACGGGGCGACCAGGGCCGAGGAGTAGTGCCGGGCGTAGGTGCCGACCAGGGCGTCGGTCGGGTCGTTCGCGGGGTCGAGACCGTACGCCGACAGGTAGCTGCCGAGCCGGCCGTCCTGCAGGTTCTTGGCGTGCCACATCGGGTTGGACCCGGCCGGCTCCTCCTCACCCACGGCGTTCTTGTCGTGCCACAGGTTGTCGATGCCGACCGCCCCGTTGCCACACGGCGACTGTGTCCCAGGTGGACAGTTGCTGGTCTTGGGGGCGGTGCCCCACAGGCCGTTGGTGCCGCCGGTGACGTTCTGCCAGCCGCGGGTGTAGTACGGGACGCCGATGTTGATCCGGCCGGCCGGCATGGCCCCGCGGTAGTAGTGGTAGGCCCAGTCGGTGTTGAGGTACCCGATGCCGCTGTAGGCCCCGTAGACCCCGGCCGCGGCGAGCTCGGCGTCGTCACCGTTGTCGTAGAGCGCCGCGTTCGGGCCGACGTACTGGTTCCACGCGCCGTGCAGGTCGTACGACATGATGTTGACGTAGTCGAGGTACTGCAGGGTCTGGGACGACTCCATACCCCGCAGCAGCCAGCCGGACGACGGCGCGGCCACGGTCAGCAGGTAGTACTTGCCGTCGGCCGCGGAGGCGGCGTCGAGCTTCTCCCGCAGCGTGCGCATCAGCACCTGGTAGGAGGCGTTCAGCGCCGGCCGCCGGGGATCCGCCTGGGCGAAGTCCAGCGGGTTGCCCGCCTGGTTGTTCGAGGTCGGGTACTCGTAGTCGATGTCGACGCCGTCGAACCCATACTGGCGCAGGAACGCGACCACCGAGTCGGCGAACGTGTTGATGCCCGCGACGTTGACCGTGTTCGAGGCGGTGGTCGTCATGCGGTAGAAGCCGCCGGCGTCCTGCCGCACGCCGTTGGCGTCGAAGTAGCCGCCGGTCTCGGCCCAGCCGCCCACCGAGATGAGCGTCTTCACGCCGGGGTGGGCCTTCTTGTACTTGTTGAGCAGGTTGAAGTGCCCGGTATAGGGGTAGGCCGGATCCATCTCGGCGCCGGGCACCTCGGGCCAGGTCATGTTCGTGGCAGGGTTGTTCGGCGCCGTGGGGTTGCCGATCGAGATGCGGAACTGTGCATCGACGTGGGCAAAGGCGTAGTTGATGTGCGTGACCTTCGACCACGGGATGTCGCTCACGAGGTAGGCGGGCGTGCCGTCCTTGCCGTGACGCCAGCTGGTGAAGTAGCCGATGATCCGACGGGGATGATCGGCGCCCATCTTCTCCCGACCTTCGGTGTCGTACACGAGGCAGTAGGGGACGTCGACCCCGGGCGTGCGGTAGAGGCCGTCGGGTCGACACTGCTCGTGCTCCGTCACGTCGGAGCGGGCGGGTGGGGCGAGGATCACGACGGTAAGGCCGGCCACGAAGGCCGCGACGAGAAGACTGATGAGGGCGGGAGTTCGGACGCGGCTCGGCATGGCGGCTCCACTAATTTGTTAAGACGCCTAACAAACATCTACTTTCATTTATACCAGCGGGGGATCGATGCGGGCAAGGGTTGGCTTGGCGGCAAGGGGAACGAGTGACGACAAACTTCCATACCGCTATCTATTGATGCATGGCCGATGGTGGCCGTACACCGGCCCACCGGGCGTCCGGCCGGCCGCCCGAATATCGGGAGCCGACCGGGGCGGCACCTGGGCAGAATGCGCGCATGACCTCGTACGTCGCGCACACGACCGTGGACTGCACCAACGCCTACGAGCTGTCCGTCTGGTGGGCACAGGTGCTCGGCTATGCCGAGGATCCGGACGACCCCAACGAGCCCGGGCACGAAGAATGCATGATTATCTCTCCCGATGGCGGGCACCGGATCCTCTTCATCGAGGTGCCCGACCGCAAGCAGGTGAAGAACCGGATTCACTTCGATCTACGCCCGCGGGAGGGGACGCGCGACGAGGAGCTCGCCCGGCTGCTCGCCCTCGGCGCGACCCAGCTGCACGACCGGCGTAACGCCGACGGCACGGGCTGGGTCGTGCTCAGCGACCCGGAGGGCAACGAGTTCTGCCTGCTCCGCAGTGAGGCCGAGCTCGCCCGAACCAGAACCACCTGAGCCCCGCCGGGCGACCGTCCGCGGGCCGCGGCGGGCACCGACCAGCGCCGGTGTTGGGTGAGCGCGGTGCGGCCCGAAGCGCCCACCGGCGCACCACCCGGAGGACCCGGTCGGCTAGGCCCGGGACCGCCGGTCAGGCCACGCGGGCGATCAGCGAAGGGAAGCCGCCCGCGGCGTCAGGTGAGGGGACGCGCCTCGCAGACCCGCCACCCACCTTCATCGACGAGGTTGAACGTCCACTGGACGGTGTCGCTGACCTCCTCGTCGTAGAACGGCCGCAGGCCCAGCGTCGCCCGCACCACCGCGCGATCGTCGTCGGCGCTGAGCACGCGGATGCGGTCCCAGGTCACGTTCGCCCCGACGGGGATGGCCGCCCGCGTCCGCCGGATCGCCTGCTCGGGATCCCAACCGTCGCAGACCACCGCGCCCACGCGTTCGGTGTTCCGCGCGAAGACCGCGGTGAGGAACTCGTCCACGGTCTGCTCCGGGGTGAGCTGGCTGCGCCCCGTGTACTCGCGATACACGTAGGCGCCGCCGACCACCAGGGCCGCGAGGACGCCCAGGATCGCGAAGATCAACGGGGCTCGGCTCCGAGAGGGCGTTGGCGTCACGCCCGAAGGGTAGCCGGAGCGCGCTCGCCTGTCGCCTGCCACCACGGCTCGACTCGGCGGAACGACCAGCGACCCCGGGGTGGGCCGAAGGGCCGGCCCAGCGCGGGACACCGCGGATCACCGGAGGGGACGGATCGACGGGCGCTGGCCGTCAGGCGGTCCGGAGATAGTCGTCGAGGATCTCGTCGACCGCGTTGGCGAGCAGGTCCCGGGTCAGCAGGGGAGTGCCGGCCTGGCGCGCCGCCCACGCCGTCCACGCCCGTACGACCGCGGCCACGTCCGCCGGCGCCACCTCCGCCGGCACCACCTCCGACGCCCCGGACGCGACGGCGCCCTCCGGCGGCGTTTCAGCGGCGCCGTCTCGAGCCGGCTCGGCACCCTCCGCCCTCGCCCGCCGCGCCGCGGGCAGCCAGTCGAGAAACGCCTCGACGCGCCCCGGGCTGACCCGCAGCAGGTCGGCCGGATCGATCCGGGCCGCGAACTCCAGCAGCAGGCCGGCCAGCCAGGCCACCGTCGTGGGCGCCACGGTCGACAACGACCCGGCCTCGGCGCTGCGACAGAACTCGGCGACGATCGCCTCGCGGTGATCCGCCGCCGACAACCATGACGGCCCGGCCAACGACCACGGCGACCCGGCTCCCGACAGGGCCGGCCAGGCCGGGCTGTGCACCAGCTCCACATGGGAGACCGGAAGCGCCCGCACCCGCGCCAGGGCGAGCGCCCGCAGCGGCGCGAAGCTCGACGCCACGGGGGCGGTCGGGACGAGGTCGGTGCGGGCCAGCGCCTGCTCCAGCACCGCCCGCGCCCAGCCCGGCTCGACCCGCCGGAACTCGTCCCGGGCGTGCTCGGCGCCCACGCGCAGCTCCAGCTCGGCCGCGTCGACGTCATCCACCAGCGTCACATCGACGGCCGCCCCCTGCGCGACCCGGTCGATGTGCACCGCGATGCCGTGGCGTGCCGCCGTACGCAGGTCGGGGCCGTAGCCGTACTCGCACAGCACGGTCGCGTGGTCACCGAACGCGTCCTCGGCGACCCAGCACCGCCCCACGATCACCTCGCCCACGGGCGGGTTCCAGGGGGCGGCCGGCCAGGGCCAGCCGGCCAGGGCGGCCGCGGCGGCCTCCCGCACCTCGCGGACGGTGGCCATGACGGCGAGCACCCGCAGCAGGTTCGCCGCCACGGGCTGGGTCTGCTGCCGGGCGAAGTCCACCAGTCCCCGACCGAACGCCTCCTCGGTGCCGCCGTTGCGTTCGGGGTCGCTGGCCCAGATCACCCCGAGCACCCGGCTCACCGCGATCTCGGCCCGCAACTGGTCGGTGCCCATGAGCGCGCCCGTGAGCGCCTGCAGGATCTGCCGGAAGTAGCGCCGCTCCGGCCGCAGCTCGATCTCGAAGAGCGGCTCCTGCACCGCTGGCGGACCCCCGCGGCGACCGCGGAACACCCCGACGTGCCACCGGGGTGTGCGCGAACGCCTGAGCAGGGACCGCGCGGCCACGCCGCGAGCGTAGACCCTGCGGCCGCCCGACCGGGCGTGACGCGCCACGAGCGCGGCCCGCGGATTGTCGCGCGCCACAGGCACGCCGGCCGATGGCGCGATCGGCCCCGGCCGCCCCTCCCGCGCGTACGGTCGGCGACGACGGAGCGGCCGTGGCTACGGCGAGTCGGTGAGTATGGCGAGCCGGCGACTACGGCGAGTCGAGGCGGGGCCGCAACGCGAGCAGGCGCAGGGCGAGGTGGGCGCCGCGGACACCCGCCTCGGACAGGCGCAACCGCGTGCTGAAGCCGGGCCCGTGCCCCTCATCGACCAACGCCCACAGCTGGCACCGGCGCAGCAGGTCCCACACGGCCCGCGACACGTCGAGATCGTCGGGGGGCGATCCGTCGCCCGTGTCCCGCCAGCCGGAGTCGGCGAGCACCTCGGCCACCTCCTTGACCAGCTCCCGCTCCTCGACCATGCCGGTCGAGCGCAGCAGCAGCATGAGCGCCGCCTCCTGCGCCGCCGCCTCGAACTCACTCTCGTCGATGAGCAGCGACATCGCCGTGGTCCACTGGGCCAGGGGATCGCCGAGCATCGCCCGGCCGCGGGTACCGAGGAGGAGGCGCCGTCCCGACCGCCGCAGCGCGCCGGCCCGGTGCAGCACGGCGCGCAGCTCCGACAGCTGCCAGATGTCGGCCTCCGAGCGGGGCGGCCGGTCCCGCGGGTCCCACCACGCGAACCGCTCCGACGCCTCCAGCACCACCCGCCGGGCCAGGTTGCCCGTGACCGTCAGGGGCACGCCGGGGTCGTCCCCCGGCCGGCCGGCCGCGAGCTCGAGCAGCCACTGGATGGGCTCGACGCGCTCGGCCAGGTCGCGCGGCGGGGAGGGCTCGGACAACAGATCAGCCAGGACCGCGTCGGCCAGCGCCCGCCGCTGCGGCCCGCCGACATCCGCCCAGGTGGACAGCCGCTCGGCTCGCACGCGGTCGAGCAGCGACCCCTCCGGCCGGGGCATGGTGAGCTGGTGCCGGGCCAACCGCTGCTGGGTCATCCGCCAGCCGCGGCTGCCGGGCCGCAGCTCGCCGGCGGCGAGCGCGAGCTCCAGGGTGGCGGCGATGCGCTGGTACGCGTCCGCCTCGACCGGCCCCATCACCTCGCCCCACTCGAGCTCGGGCAGGTCCGGCGGCATCACCCCGGACGCGTCCATCGCCCGGGCCGCCGCCCGCATGCCGGCCGCGCTGCCCTGCTCCTCGTAGGTACGCAGCACCTCCTTGGTCTGCGTCGATCCGGCCACGGCGGCGTACCGGTGCATCTCGGCCAGATCGAAGAAGCTCTGCAGCGCCGCCGCGGTGAGCTGCGGCTCGGGTCCGTGCGGCAGGTGGTACCACAGGTAGACCTGCAGGCCGTGCTGCGTCAGGTCCGCCAGGCCGGCCTCGCCCCGCTCCTCGGCCGCGAGCGTGGCGCCGAGCAGCTCACCGAGGGCGCGCTCGGCCCGCCGCGCCGCCGCTGGGTCGGTGCGGCGCAGCCGGGCAAGCGTGCGGGGGACGATTTCGTCGCTCACCGGGGCTCCATGCGCACACCGTAGCGACAACCCCCGACCGACCGCGCACCGTGTCCCGGCGTGCCGAAGAACCGTTCCCCGGCGTGTCGCCGACCCGGGCCGCGGGGCCGCGGGCCGGCCGTGCAACCGGCCGGCGGGGCGACACCTGGGCCGCCGACGGACCGGTAGCCTGCCCTTCGTGGCGGATCCGGTCCCGCGCTCGCTGTCGGGAGCGCACATGGCTCAGGCGGTGGCCTGGCATCGGCAGGTGGCGGCCATGGTCGAGGCGGCCGACCGGGCGGGCGTGGCGCCCGACCAGCTGCCCGGCCTGCGCCACCGCATCCAGACGCAGGCCGGCCGGCTCACGCAGGCCGCGACCCACAGCGGCAGCCCGCTGCCGGCGCTGGTGCCGACCCCCGCCGAGATCGCCGTGGGCGCCCAGGCGTTCGGCGACCTCTCCGCGGAGGCGGTCGCCCGGGCGCTCCGCACCATCGAGACCACCCTGGCGGCCGTGGACGCGGCCCTCGAGGGACGGGCGGCCGAGCCCGGCGACCTCAGCTCCCCGGCCGGCGGTGCGGGCGCGGCGCCCGGCATCCCCACCCAGGCCGGGCCCGGGCCGGGACCGACCGCCCCCGACGCACCGGCCGCCCCGGACGCAGCGGCCGCCGCGACCTCGGCGGCCGGAGGCGCGAGGACGCGCCGCTCGGTCGGCCTGCGCAACGCCGCCATCTACGGGGCGTACGCCGTGCCCGTGCTCGCGGTGCAGGTGTTCCTCTTCGTCCTGCTCGACGAGGCCGGCAGCCTGCCGACGGCGGCGCCCCTGTGCCTGCTCGTGCTGCCCGCGCTCGCCTTCCTCGCCGGTTACCTCACGATCGGCGCGCTCTTCCCCGCCCCGCCCGGGGAGACGGTCAACCGCACCCCTCGGCTCGGCGTCGTGGTCTGCCTGGTCCCGAACCTCCTGCTCTGCGTCGGCTTCGTGACCCTCCTGGTGCGGAACTTCGTCCGGTAGGGCCCGGGCTGGCCGTCCCGGTCGGGCGTGGGCTGGCCGTCCCGGTCGGGCCGAGGCGACCGTCCCGACCCCCGCGTCGCGGACGGCGGCCGGTGCCGACGGGCCGGGTCAGGCGGGGTTGTGCCGGGGCAGGGAGAGCAGGCTCATCGCCTCGGCCCGGGTGCGGGCATCGCTCTGCAGCACCCCGCGCACGGCCGAGGTGACCGTCCGGGACCCGGGCTTGCGGATACCCCGCACGGCCATGCACATGTGCTCGCAGTCGACCACCACGATCACCCCGCGCGGCTGCAGCTTCGCCATGAGGGTGTCCGCGATCTGCGTGGTGAGCCGCTCCTGCACCTGGGGGCGGCGGGCGTACACCTCGACGAGCCGGGCGATCTTGGACAGGCCGGTGATCCGGCCGTCCGGGCCGGGGATGTAGCCGATGTGGGCCACCCCGTAGAAGGGCAGCAGGTGGTGCTCGCAGCTCGACATCACCTCGATGTCGCGCACGAGCACCAGCTCCTGGTGGCCGGCCTCGAACGTGGTGGTGAGCACCCGCTCGGGATCGACCCGCAGCCCGGCGAAGAGCTCGGCGTACGCGCGGGCGACCCGGGCCGGGGTCTGGCGCAGGCCATCGCGGTCCGGGTCCTCCCCGACGGCGATGAGGATCTCCCGGACCGCGCGGGCGATGCGGTCGAGGTCGACCGTCCGCTCCAGGGGCCCGCCCTGCAGCCGGCCGTTGACCAGACGCGCCGCTACGTGGTCAAGATCATTGATGTCATCGTCGTCGATGCCACCAACGAACGTCTCCTGGTCGGCCGCGTCAGGCGCCATTGCCCTCGGAGGAGGCGCCGGTGTGCGCCTGCACCCCGTCCGCCTCGGCCTGGGCCTTGAGGGCCTCCCGCTCGGCCGGCGTCATCACGGGCGGCCGGTCGGAGGGCTGCCGCTTGCCGAAGCCGTTGTAGGGGGCCATCGGCCGGCGCTTCGGCACCCGAGCGCAGAGCCGGGCCAGGTCGGCCTGGGAGATGGTCTCCTTCTCCATCAGCTCCAGCACGATGTTGTCGAGCACGTCCCGGTACTCGACCAGGATCTCCCAGGCCTCGTCGTGCGCCAGCTCGATGAGGTTGCGCACCTCGGCGTCGATCTCGGCCGCGATCGCGTCGGAGTAGTCCTTCTGGTGACCCATGGTCCGCCCCAGGAACGGCTCGTCCTGGGTCGACCCGTACTTCACGGCCCCGAGCTTGGCGCTCATGCCGTACTGGGTGACCATGGCCCGGGCGATCGCCGACGCCTTCTCGATGTCGTTGCCGGCGCCCGTGGTCGGCTCGTGGAAGACGAGCTCCTCGGCCGCGCGGCCCCCGAGGCAGTACGCCAGCGTGTCGATCATCTCGCCACGGGTCTGGGTGTACTTGTCCTCGGTCGGCAGCACCAGGGTGTGGCCGAGCGACCGGCCGCGGGACAGGATCGTCACCTTGTGCACCGGCGCGAGCTGCGGCATGGCCCACGCGACCAGGGCGTGCCCGGCCTCGTGGTACGCCGTGATCTTCTTCTCCTTGTCGCTCATGACCCGGCTGCGCCGCTCGGGGCCGGCGATCACGCGGTCGATCGCCTCCTCGAGGAAGTCGTTGGTGATCGCCCGCTTGTCGTTGCGGGCGGCCAGCAACGCGGCCTCGTTGATGACGTTGGCCAGGTCCGCGCCGGAGAAGCCGGGCGTACGCCGCGCGACCGCGTCCAGGTCGACGTCGGGCGCGAACGGCTTGCCCTTGGCGTGGACACGCAGGATCGCCTTGCGGCCCTCCATGTCGGGCGCGTCCACGGCGATCTGGCGGTCGAACCGGCCCGGGCGCAGCAGCGCCGGGTCGAGGATGTCCGGCCGGTTGGTCGCGGCGATGAGGATCACACCGCCCTTGGTGTCGAAGCCGTCCATCTCGACGAGCAGCTGGTTGAGCGTCTGCTCCCGCTCGTCGTGGCCGCCGCCGAGGCCCGCCCCGCGGTGGCGCCCCACGGCGTCGATCTCGTCGACGAACACGATCGCCGGGGCGTTGGCCTTCGCCTGCTCGAAGAGGTCGCGGACCCGGCTGGCGCCGACGCCCACGAACATCTCGACGAAGTCGGAACCGCTGATCGAGTAGAACGGCACGCCCGCCTCGCCGGCGACCGCCCGGGCGAGCAGCGTCTTGCCCGTACCCGGGGGACCGTAGAGCAGGACACCCTTCGGGATCTTCGCGCCCAGCGCCTGGTACTTCGCCGGGTTCTGCAGGAAGTCCTTGATCTCCTGCAGCTCCTGGACGGCCTCGTCCGCGCCGGCCACGTCGGCGAAGGTCGTCTTGGGCGTGTCCTTGGCCACGAGCTTGGCCTTGGACTTGCCGAAGTTCAGCACCCGGCTGCCGCCACCTTGCATCTGTGACATGAACAGCAGCAGCAGGATCACCAGGATCGCGATCGGCAGGAGGTTGAGCAGGAAGCTCAGCCAGACGCTGTCGCGCGTGTACTTGACGTCGAACTCCGCCAGCCGGCCCTGCTGCTGCAGCTCGCGCAGCTCGGTGAGCACGGCCGCGTTCGATCCGGTCGGCACGTTGGCCTCGATCCGGTCGGTCGACCGGCCGTCCACGGTGATCTCTCGCCGCAGCTCGAGCTGGAGGTTCTGCTCGCGGTCCTGGAACACGACCGCGCTGACGTTCCCACTGGCCAGCTCGCCCAGGGCGATCGATGTGTCCACCTTGGTGTAGTCCGAGCCCCCGGCGAACCGACTGGACAGCGCGATCGCGGCGAGGATCACCAGGATGACCCACACCGAGGGACGACGGAAGATGCCTCGGATACGTTCCATGCGATGTCGAGCGCTACCGCGCCCAGCCTCCCGGTCAACGTGCGTTCTCTGGGGCTACCGGACCTACCCGGCACCCGGTACGGATCGGACACCTCTGGGGCGCCCGGTCATTCGACGGTACACCGTGCGTTCGGCAGTGCTCGCGTCACGGACGGGTGTAGACCGCGGGCTTGAGCACGCCGATGTACGGCACCTCACGGTAACGCTCCGCATAGTCCAGGCCATACCCCACGACGAACTCATTAGGGATATCAAACCCGACATAGTGGACAGGAACGTCGACCGTGACCGCCTCCGGCTTCCGCAGCAGCGCCACCACCCGCACCGACGCGGCGTTCCGGCTGGCGAGGTAGCGCAGCAGCCAGGACAACGTGAGACCGGAGTCCACGATGTCCTCCACCACGATCACGTGCTGGCCGGCGATGTCGCGGTCGAGATCCTTGAGGATGCGCACCACGCCGGACGAGCTGACCGCCTGTCCGTAGGACGAGATCGCCATGAACTCGACCTCGACCTGGAGGTGCCGGCCGAGCGCCCGGGCGAAGTCGGCCATGAAGACGAAGGCACCCTTGAGCACCCCGACGAGCAGCAGCTTCTGCTGACCCTGGTGGTCGGCGGCGACGCGGGCGGCGAGCTCCTCGACCCGTTCCCGCAGCCGCGCCTCGCTCACCACGACGCGCTCGATGTCGCTGGCGTACCAGCCCTCGGCCGGCACGGCTCCGTCATCCGGCGCGGCCACCTCGACCCGGACGCCCCCGTCAGCCACCGCCCCCACCGCCCATCAGGCCGGGGCCACCCATCGGCCCGGCCCACTCATCACCTGTGCCCGCCGTCACTGGTCCGCCTGCCACTCATCCGCCCTGTTCTGGTCCGCCTGTTCGCCGGTCCGTCTGTTCGCTGGTCCGTCTGGTCACGTGTCCGCCTGGGTCACGTGTCCGCCTGGGTCACGTGTCCGCCTGGGTCACGTGTCCGCCTGGTCACGTGTCCGCCTGGTCACGCGGGCCCGCCCGGGGCCTCGCCCGATCGAGCAGTAACAGGGTGCCCTATGGCCCGCGTCACGATCAGCGCGCCCTCCCGCCGGGCCACCGGAATGCCACCCGGCAGGCTCACCGGCCCCTGGCCGTGCCAGTTGGTCACGAGCGCGTCGAGGGCGGCGACGTGCCGGTGGGAGAGCGCCGAGCGGGGTGCGCCGAGGGCGGCCGCCCACCGCAGGAGCACCCGGGTGCGGATGGCCTCGGGCAACCGCGCCAGCACGGCCACCGACAGCCCACCGTGACCGGCCTGCCGGGCTCGCCGCAGGGCGCGCCGGGCGATCCGGTCGAGCACGGCGGTATCCGCGGCGACCAGGCGGGCGGTCCGCGCCAGGTTGTCCACCACCGCGGGCCCGAGGTGGTCGACCAGCAGCGCCAGCAGAGTCCGGGCCCCGGTGCGACGGAAGGCGGGATCGACGTTGTGCGGGTCGTGCCACACCGGCAGCTCCTCGGCGCGGCAGGCGGCCCGGGTCTGCTCCCGGGACACCGCCAGCAGCGGGCGCAGGAACTCCACCCCGTGCCGCACCCGCCGCACCGGCATCCCCGCCAGCCCGCGCGGCCCGGCCCCGCGGACGAGCGCCAACAGGACCGTCTCGGCCTGGTCGTCCCGGGTGTGACCGAGCAGCACCGCGCGAGCGCCGTGGGCGTGGGCCGCCGCGACGAGGGCCTCGTAGCGGGCCTCGCGCGCCGCCGCCTCCGGCCCGCCCGGGCGGCCGGCCACCGTCACCGTCCGGACCTCCACCGGCGCGAACCCGGCCTCGCGGGCCCAGGTCGCCACCGTCTGGGCCCGCTCCGCGGAACCCGGCTGGAGCTGGTGGTCGACGGTCACCAGGCCGACCCGCAGGCCGAGCCGCGGGAGCACGAACCGGGCGGCGGCGGCGAGCGCCATCGAGTCGGGCCCGCCCGAGCACGCCACGAGCACCAGGGGCGAACCGCCCGGGCCGGTCCGGCCGGCGGCTGCCCCCGCGGGCGCCGGCGCGGTCAGGCGAGCGGCGAGCCCGTGCACGGCCGACCGTACGGCCGCCACCGCCGGGTCGAGGGCCGCCATCGGTCAGCCGTCCGGCTCGTCCGCCCCACCGGTCGGGGCGGCGGGCGGTGCCGGGGTCTCCGCGTGCACGCCAACCCGGGTGATCCATGCCCGCGGGTCGGCGAGCTCGTGCGGCAGGGGCAGAGTGAGCGGCGACTCCCACACGCGGTTGAAGCCCGCCATGCCGACCCGGGTCACCACCTGATGCACGAACTGCCGCCCCTCGGCGTACTGGCGCAGCTTCGCGTCCACCCCGAGCAGGCGCCGGACGAGCTTCTCCACCGGGTGGCCGCCCTCCCGGCGCCGGTTGAACCGCGCCCTGATCTGGGCCACCGTCGGCACGACACGGGGGCCCACGCCGTCCATGACGAACTCGGCGTGCCCCTCCAGCAACGTCATCAGCGCGGTGATCCGGTCCAGCACGACCCGCTGGGCCGGGGTCTGCACGAGGTCGAGCACGGACCGCTGGCTGTTCGGGTCGCGCACCGCGTCGACCACCTCGCGCAGCGCCCGGCGCAGCCGGTCGGCGATCTCCTCGCCCGAGCCGCCCGCGTCGACGAAGGCCGCCACCTCGGCGAGGAAGTGCGCGCGCAGCCAGGGGACCGCGGTGAACTGGATCCGGTGGGTGGCCTCGTGCAGGCACACCCAGAGGCGGAAGTCACGGGGATTGGCCCCGATCCGGCGCTCGACCTCGACGATGTTGGGCGCGACCAGCAGCAACTGCCCCGGGTCGCTGGAGAAGACCTCGTACTGGCCCAGCACGCGGCCGGAGAGGTAGGCGAGCACGGTCCCCGCCTGTACCCCGGTGAGCCGGGAGCCCACCGCATCGGCGAGGGGGCCGGGTTCCCGCCCGCGCGTGGCCCGCATGAGCAGGGGAGCGACCACGGCCCGCAACCCCACGATGTTGGCGGCGGCCCAGGCCCGGCGATCCACCACACGCACGGGAGCCGGCGGGCCGGTCGGGCGCAGGCCGGTGAACGCCTCGACGTGCTCGGCCGCCTCGACCGCGAGCCGCCGCAGCTGCTCGACGACGTCGATCGCCTCGGTCACCGTCACCCGCGGGCCGGTCTTGCCCAGGGCCGCAGCGGTCGCCTCGGCGAGACCCCAGTCGATGAACCGCCGGCTCGCGGTCCCGGGGCCCGCGTGCTCGTCGCGCTCGCGGCCGAACTGCGCCATGCGGCTACCGTACCCGCGCCCCCGTTGACCGATACCCGCGCCGCCGTCGACCGACACCCGCGCCCGGGTTTGACCGATACCCGTTACCGGCACCCGCACCGGCTGATCTGGGCGGCGATGCGATCCAGCGCGCTCTCGGCGGCCCACTTGTTGCTCGTCGCGTCGGCGACCACCGCGAAGACGAGGGCCCGGCCGTCGGCGTCGACGACGTAGCCGGCGAGGGCGTTGACGTGGTTGAGCGTTCCCGTCTTCGCCCGGACCACGCCGAGACCCGCGCCACCCCGGTCACCCAGCGTGCCGGAGTACCCGGCGACCGGCAGGCCGGACACCAGCGTGCGCAACTGGGGATGCTCGGACGACATGGCCCGGTGCAGGACGGCCACGAGCTGGTTGGTCGTCACGCGGTTCGCGTCGGAGAGGCCGCTGCCGTCGACGAGACCGCCGCCGGCCGGCATGGGCACCCCGAGCTCGCCGAGCACGGTCCGGATCGCCTGGGCCGCCCCGTCGAAGCTCGCCGGCAGGCCCTTGGCCACCGCGACCTGGCGGGCCAGCATCTCGGCGAGCACGTTGTCGCTCTCCAGCAGCATGATCTCGACGATGCGCGCGATCGGTGGGGACAGGACCTCCCCGAGCACTCGCGCGTTCGCCGGCGCGCTGCCCCGTCCGACCTGGCTCGGCGGCACCCCCAGCGCCTGCGCGAACTGCCGCGCCGCGGCAAGGTCGGGCTCCGCGTGCCGGGCCGTGGTGCTGCGCCGGTCGGCCGGGTTCACCCGGGCGCCGTCGGTCATGAGAGCCGTGATGTGCGAGATCACGCCACCGGCCACGTCCGGCTCGAACCAGGTGGGGTGGGTGGTCGGCCCCGGGAACAGCGTCGAGTCCACGAGGACCCGGGTCGGCGTACTCCCCAGGGCATCGCGCACCTGCTCGGCGAGCTCGTCCAGCCGCGCGGCCCCGGGGTAGGCGGACACCTCGCCCGCGGCCAGCGTCGGGTCGCCGCCGCCGATGATCACCACCTCACCCGGACTCGCCCCGGCGACCACGCGAGTGGGTATTCGGTAGTTCGGCCCGCGGGTCTGCAGCACCGCGGCCGCGGTCAGCAGCTTGGCCGCCGAGGCCGGGACCATCGCCACATCGCCTCCGCGCTCCCACAGCACGTCACCGGTCAGGGCGTCGGCCACGGAACCCGCCACCCGCGACCCCAGGCCGGCATCGGCGAACAGCGGGGCCAGCGCGGCCTCCAGCCCGGCGCGGCTCGGCACGGCGGCGCCGTCGCCGATCGGCTCGGGGACCGATACCCGCTGCCCCATGTCGACGCCGGCGTGGTACGCGACCGTGGGGTCCGGGGCCACCACCCCCGTGATGGCGGCGCTGCCGGCGCCGAGCGCCATCGCCGCCACCACCGCCACCGCCCAGTGCCACCAGGGGCGGCGGGTGGGCTCGCGGTCGTCCGCGTAGTCGTACTCGTCGCGGTCGTACGCCCCACGCCCGTAACCCTCGCGCCCGTAGGCCTCGCGCTCGTACCCCGCGCGCTCGTAGTCGTCGTACTCGTCGCGGCTGGGGCGCCGCGGCCGCGTCCGGACGCCGCGCGCGGGCGGGGCCCACTCAGGGGCGGGGCGCCGGGCCGGACGGGTCGGGGGCGGGGGACCGGCCGGCGGCCCGGGGCGCGACGGAGCGGTCGGGCCCGCGGGCGCGCGGGGCGGAGCCGCGGGCGCGGGCCGGGCCGGGCCGCCCTCGGTCGGCCGGGGGCGCGGCGCGGTGGTTGGTCCGGCGAAGTCGCGCGGCCGCTCATCGCGCGCCCAGTCCTCGTCGTACGCCCCGTCCTGGTCGTAGTCCTCGTCGTAGTCCTCGTCGTAGTCCTCGTCGTAGTCCTCGTCGTAGTCCTCGTCGTAGTCCTCGTCGTAGTCCTCGTCGTAGTCCTCGTCGTCCCGGGCCCGCCGCCGGGCGCGCTCCTGCTCCCGGCGGGCTCGCTCGGCGGCCTCTTCCTGCTCCCGGCGGGCCCGCTCGGCCTCCTTGCGCGCCTTTTCCTCGGCCCGGCGCCGCTCCTCTTCGGCCTTCCGGCGCTCCTCTTCGGCCTTGCGCTGCTCCTCCTCCGCCTTACGCCGCGCCTTCTCCTCGGCCTTGCGCTGCTCCTCCTCGGCCTTGCGCCGAGCCTCCTCGGCCGCTCGCCGGGCCTTCTCTTCGGCCTTGCGCTGCTCCTCCTCCGCCTTACGCCGCGCCTTCTCCTCGGCCTTGCGCTGCTCCTCCTCGGCCTTGCGCCGGGCCTCCTCGGCGCGCTTGGCCTCCTCGGCCGCGCGCTCGGCTTCGGACTTGCCCGCGACGAGCCGGTCCAGAAAGCCCTGTTTGACCGGCTTGACGGGAATCACCGGCAGGACCACGTGGATCGGCTCCGGAGGCTTCTCGGGCGCCTCCGGCACGGCGGCGACCGCCTTCGCCGAACCGTCGGGGGACGTGCCGCTCGGCCGCACGACGTCGGTACCCGGTCGCACGACGCCCGTGCCCGGGCGTACGACACCGGTCCCCGGGCGCACGACATCGGCCGGCCGCACCACGTCGGCCGGGCGCACGACGTCGTCGGCCGGCGCGGAACCGCCGCTGTGGCCGTCCTCGGTCTCGGGTTGTGCCACCGACCCCTCCTTGCACCGCGGCGGTTGTCGCCGTCCCGCCAGCAGCGTAGGCGAGACTAGCGAGTGGGCGGGGCCGAGACGGCCCAGGAGTTGCCCCAGCCTCGCAGCGAGCAAGCCAAGGAGCGACGAGCACATGGTGTCACCGGAGCGGGTCGAGCCCGGCGCGGCCGACAGCCTCGAGGCCGGCGGCCTCGAGTTCGACGTCACGGTCGAGATCCCGAAGGGCCAGCGCAACAAGTACGAGGTCGACCACGCGACCGGGCGCATCCGGCTGGACCGGACCCTGTTCACCGCCACGCAGTACCCGGCCGACTACGGCTTCATCGAGGGCACGCTCGGCGACGACGGGGACCCCCTCGACGCACTCGTCCTCGTGCAGGAGCCCACCTTCCCCGGGTGCCTGATCCGCTGCCGGGCGATCGGGATGTTCCGCATGCGCGACGAGAAGGGCGGGGACGACAAGGTGCTGTGCGTCCCGGCCGGGGACCCGCGCCAGGAGCGCCTGCGCGACATCGACGACCTGTCGCCGTTCGACCTCGCCGAGATCCAGCACTTCTTCGCCGTCTACAAGGAGCTGGAGCCGGGCAAGAGCGTCGAGGGGGCCACCTGGGTCGGTCGACGCGCCGCCGAGGCCGAGATCCTCGCCTCCCAACGACGCCACGCCGCCCAGCACGCCTCGTAGTTCGGCCCGGTCGTTCGACCAGGCGTCAGCTCGACCGCACGGCAGGTCAACCCGCGCCCGCTCGACCGGCGGTCACCTCGACCGGCCGCCGGCGCGACCGGCGCGACCACCTGGCTCGGCGTCAGCCGGCGAGGCCGCGGACCCAGGTGAACAGGTCCAGCACGGCGCAGGCCACGGGAGCGAGCGCCACCACGGTCACCACGTCGAGAATGTCGGCGAGCCGCCCCAGGTAGGGCGACGGACCCGTCCGCCGCCGGCTGGCGGTGGCCGCGGTGGAGATCAGCGCGACGACCGCGGTGAACGCGAGCGCGACGCCGAGCAGCCGCGTGGCCGAGCCCGAGGCGGCGGCCACCGCGGCGGCGGTCAGGGCCAACCCGACCAGCCCGCCCACCAACAGCGGGAGCCGGGCCGCGACCGCGGGGAAGAGGCGGGCCCGCAGCAGCAGCGCCACGGCCACGAGCCCACCGAGCAGTGGGGCGGCGATGCCACCCGCCCGAGTCAACATCGCGACACAGACCGCGGACGCGATCGCGATGCCGGTGAGCGAGCCCACGAGGATCTCGTCCGCCCGCACCACCGCGGCGAGCACCTCGGGCCGGGTGGGACGACGCTCGGCCGCCAGGATCTGCGGCGAGGCGGTCACCACGGGGAGCGGCAGCCGGCCCAGCCGGACGGCGAGCAGGGGAGCCAGCCCGATCCCGGCGACGAGAACCACCACGAGGATCGCGGCGGCGCGGTGACCGGCCAGCGGGATGCCGAGCAGCGCGCCCAGGAGCCCGGCCAGGCCGACGGTGGCTGCGCCCACGAAGACGCGCAACCCGTGCCCGACCCCCACCGCCCCGAGGGCGGCCGCCAGCAGCAGCGCGCTCGAACCGACCAGCAGGGCATCGGCGGTCAGCGCGAACCCGGACGCCTCGCCCAGGGCGACGAGCATTCCGGCCGCCGCCGCGTACGGCAGGCCCATGCCGGCCGCCGCCGCCCCGACGACGCCGTCGCCGAGCGCCCGCGACAGCAGCGCCCCGGTCGCGAGCAGCGCCCCAGCCACCGCGGCGGCGGCCAGCGCGGGGACGATGCGCGGTGGCTCCACGGCCAGCAGCGTGCCCAGCCCGGTGAGCAGCACCAGTCCGGCGGCGACCAGGGAGACCACCCGCGTCGCGGTGGCGTCCCAGGTGCGGCCGTGGCCGCGCGCGGCCTCCGCGATCTCCTCGACCACGTCGTCGTACTGCGGCTCGGGCCACGTGAGGTGGCGCGGCACCAGGTAGAGGATGTCGCCGTCGCGCACACCCTGGTGGGCCAGGGCGACCTCCCCGCGCAGGCAGGTCCCGTCGCCGCGACGGAGCACCCAGCCTCCGGACGGCCCAGGGCCCGCACCGACGTCGCCGCCCGCCTCACCGGCGCGGCGCAACACCTCGGGCAACAGCTCGGCCAACGGCACCTGGTAGGGGATGGCCAGGTCGAGGCTGCGCCGCGGAGCGCGGATGGTGAGGCGGGCCAGGCCACTCGTAGGTGCGGACACGCCAGATCTGTACCACGCGACGGGCTCGGTTCGCCGCCCCGCTCGCGCCGGCTCGCGGGGGACGGCGCCGCGCCGGCCCAGCCCCTAGCATCGGTGACCGTGAACGCGAGCAGCGAGCGTCGGCGGGCCCCAGCCGCGAGCGGTCCGGCTCCGTTTTCCAGCGAAAGGCACGCCCCGTGAGCACGGAGGTGATCCGGCGTCCGCCCCGGCGCGCGGCTCCCCCACTGCCGAGCGGTGACCTGCCCCTCGAGCCACCTCCGACGATTCCGCAGCCGACCGGCGCGCGCTGGCAGCAGTACCTGATGGTGCTGCCCATGCTCGCCGGGACCATGGCGACGGCCCTGTTGTTCGGCGGGCGGGACGGGGCGGGTCCGTATACATATGTCGTCGGAGCGATCTTCGGACTGTCCACCTTGGGCATGCTGGTGATCAACCTCGGCACGGCGAGCGGACCCCGCAAGGCCGAGCTCATCGCCGCCCGACGCGACTACCTGCGCTACCTCGCCGGCGTCCGGCGCAAGGTGCGGGCGACGATCGTCGAGCAGCGCGAAGCGCTCATGTATCGACATCCCGATCCCCCGTCGCTGTGGAGCGAGGCGATGGGCCGGCGCGTGTGGGAACGCCGGCCGACCGACGCCGACTTCGGGGTGGTCCGGGTCGGGGTGGGTCCGCAGGCGCTGGCCACCCCCCTGGTCGCGCCGTCCATCGACCCGACGGCCGATCTCGAACCGGTGACCGCGGCCGCGCTGTACCGGTTCCTCAGCACCTACTCGGTGGTGCCGGACCTGCCGATCTCCATCGCGATCCGGGCGTTCAGCCGCGTGCTGATCCTCGACCGGGCCGCCGGGGACGCGGGCGGCCGGGCGCTGGCCCGCGCCATGATCGGGCAGCTCGCCACGTTCCACGCCCCCGACGACCTCGTGGTGGCGGCGTGTGTGGCCGCGGACCGGCGCCGGGAATGGGAGTGGCTCAAGTGGCTGCCCCACGCCCTCCATCCGACCGACCACGACGCCCTCGGCCAGCGACGGCTCGTGGCCGCCACACTGTCCGAACTGGACGATCTGCTGGCGGACCTGGTCGCCAAGCGGCCCCGGTTCGCCGCGGCGGTCGCGAGCGGTCGCGGGGCCGAACCGGCCACCCTTCCCCACATCCTCATCGTCATCGATGGTGCCGAGACCACGGGCTCGGCGCACTTCGGCGTCGACGGGGGCCTGGCCGGCGTGACGCTCATGCAGATCGGGGGCGCGCCCCCGCGCGTCATGGACCGGGCGACCATCGCCCTCACCGTCGGCGAGGGCGGGGTCCTGCGCAGCGCCACGATCGACGCCGAGCAGGAGATCGGCCGGGCCGACGCGCTGTCCCTGGCCGAGGCCGACTGCCTGGCCCGCCGCATGGCCCCGCTGCGGCTGTCCCAGGCGACGCGCGAGCAGGCCCCCCTCGCGGCCGACCGGGACCTGGTCGACCTGCTCGGCATCGACGACATCGCCGAGGCGGACATCACGCGGCTCTGGGCGCCGCGGCCGCCCCGTGAGATGCTGCGCATCCCGATCGGCACCGGTGAGGGCGGCGGCGTGGTGTACCTGGACCTCAAGGAGGCGGCCCAGGACGGGATGGGGCCGCACGGGATGATCGTGGGCGCCACCGGCTCCGGGAAGTCCGAGCTGCTGCGCACCCTGGTGCTCGGCCTCGCCGCGACCCACTCCTCCGAGGTGCTGAACTTCGTCCTGGTCGACTTCAAGGGTGGCGCCACCTTCGCCAGCCTCGAGCGCCTGCCGCACACGAGCGCGGTGATCACCAACCTGGCCGACGAGCTGCCGCTGGTCGACCGCATGCACGAGGCGCTGACCGGGGAGCTGATCCGCCGCCAGGAGCTGCTGCGCCGCGCCGGCAACTTCGCCTCGCTGCGCGACTACGACCGGGCCCGGGCGAACGGAGCCCCGCTGCCGCCGCTGCCGTCGCTGCTGCTGGTCTGCGACGAGTTCACCGAGATGCTCACCGCCAAGCCCGAATTTATCGATATATTCCTTCAAATCGGGCGTATCGGTCGGTCCGTCGGAGTCCACCTGCTGCTGGCCACCCAGCGCCTGGAGGAGGGCCGGCTGCGCGGCCTGGACGCCAACCTCTCCTACCGCATCGCCCTGCGCACCTTCAGCGCGCTGGAGTCCCGGGCGGTGATCGGCGGGCCCGAGGCGGCGAGCCTGCCGTCGACGCCGGGCCACGGCTACCTCGCGGTCGCGACCGAGCCGCCCCAGCGGTTCAAGGCGGCGTACGTCTCCGGGCCGTACCGGCGCCGCAGCACCAGTACGGCGGCGGCGCCGGCGGTGCTGCGCATGTACGACTACACCACCGCCCACGTACCCGAACCGCAGGCCGAGGTCGAGGCGCCGGTGACGCCGGCCGACGAGCGCGGCCCGACGCTCCTGGACGTCATCGTCGACCGGCTCGCCGGCCAGGGCCCGCCGGCGCACCAGGTGTGGCTGCCGCCGCTGCGCGAGTCGCCGACCCTCGACGAGCTCTTCGGCGGCCTCGTGACCGACCCCGTCCGCGGCATCACCCCGGCCAACCCGGCGCTGCGGGCGACCCTGTCCGTGCCGGTGGCCATTGTGGACAAACCGCTGGAGCAGCGGCGCGACGTGGCCTGGCTCGACCTGTCCGGGGCCAACGGCCACCTCGCCATCGTCGGCGGCCCGCAGAGCGGCAAGTCCACCCTGATCCGGACGATCGTGTGCGCACTCGCCCTGGCACACACGCCCACCGAGGTCCAGGTCTACTGCCTGGACTTCGGCGGCGGCTCGCTCGGGTCGTTGCGCGACCTCCCGCACGTCGGCGGGGTGGCCGGACGCCTCGACCAGGCCCAGGTCCGGCGCACCGTGGGCGAGATGGCCACCCTGCTGGCCGACCGGGAGCGCCGCTTCGCCGAGCGGGGCATCGACTCGATGGCCACCTTCCGTCGGCTGCGCCGACCGGCCACCCCGGACGCCACCCTGGCGGTGCCCGAGGACGGGTTCGGCGACGTCTTCCTCGTCATCGACGGCTGGTCGACCGTTCGGTCGGACTTCGAGGAGCTCGAGCCGGTGCTCGTCGACATCGCCACCCGCGGGCTGAGCTACGGGGTGCACCTGATCATCACGGCGACCCGGTGGAACGACCTCCGCCTGAACATGCGCGACCTGTTCGGGTCCAAACTGGAGCTTCGCCTCGGCGACCCGTCCGACTCGATGGTGAACCGCAAGCTGGCCGCCAACGTGCCCACCGGAACGCCGGGGCGGGGCCTGACCGCGGACGGCCTGCACCTGCTCACCGCGCTGCCCCAGGTGACCGGTCACCCGCCGGCGGCGCTGACCCGGGCCATCGCCGAGGCCTGGTCCGGACCCACCGCCCCGGCGGTCCGCATGCTGCCGACGTTGCTGCCCTACTCCGCCCTGCTCACGACCGACGAGACCGGCCGGGAGCGGCCCATCGGCGAGGGCCTGGCGCTGCCGATCGGGATCGCCGAGGCCGACCTGCGTCCGGTGACCATCGACTTCGCCACCGAGCCCCACCTGCTGGTCTTCGGCGACGAGTCGGGCAAGTCCGCCCTGCTGCGCAGCCTGGCCGAGTCGATCGTGCGCCGGTTCGCGCCGGAGCAGGCCCGCATCATGCTGATCGACTACCGGCGCAGCCTGCTGGGGGCGATCACCACCGAGCACCTCATCGGCTACGGCACCGAGGTGGAGTACGCCAGCCAGCTCATCGCCTCGGCGGCGGTCTACCTGGAGAAGCGTCGGCCGGGCCCGGACGTCACCCCCGAGCAACTGCGCACCCGCTCCTGGTGGGAGGGGCCCGAGCTGTTCGTCCTCGTCGACGACTACGACCTGGTCTCCGGCGGACGCAATCCGCTGCAGCCCCTGCTGGACTACCTGGCCCAGGCGCGGGACGTCGGCCTGCACCTGGTGATCGCCCGGCGAGCCGGTGGGGCCAGCCGGGCCCTGTACGACCCGATCATCCAGCGGCTGCGCGAGCTCGGCTCGCCGGGCATCGTCATGGCCGGCGACCGGGAGGAGGGTGTGCTGCTCGGCAACGTCCGACCGTCGGCGCTGCCACCGGGGCGCGGCTGGCTGGTCACCCGACGCCAGGGCGCCCGCCTGGTGCAGCTGGCCTACCTCGAACCACCCGCCGCCTGACCCCGACGGCTGCTGGCGTCCGACGGCTTCGGCGCACCGACCGGTCATCGCGTCGTGCCGGCCGCATCGCCGGAACCGTTCCGGGTCAGGTGCAGCGGCCGGTCGGGACGGGGTCGCGGAGGGTGGCGGCGGCGTCGGCCACCGGCATGACCTCCGACGGGGCGAGGGCGAAGCCCGTCTCGTCGTCGTCCAGCGCGGCCGCGAAGATCACGCCCAGCACCTGGCCGTCGGTGTCCAGCAACGGCCCGCCGGAGTTCCCGCTGCGCACCGTGGTCCGCAGGATGTAGACCTGACGCACCACGTCACGATCCTCGTAGATATTCGGACCCTTCACCATGGTCACGTCCCGCACCCGGGCCGGGACCGGGGTGTACGGGCCGTCGAGCGGGTAGCCCACCACGATGGCGTCCGCGCCCGCCCGCGCCAGTTCCGGCGCCCACGGCAGCGGGGGCGCGCTGAGGTTCGGCGCGTAGATCACGGCCAGGTCCCGGTCGGCGTCGTAGTACACCACGCGGCCCGGGCGGGACTCGCCGACGGTCTCCACGGTGACCGGACCCTCCGTGCCGGCGACCACGTGCGCGTTGGTCATCACGTGCTCGGGGGCGTAGACGAAGCCGGTGCCCTCGATGAGGCGCCGACACGACGGCGCGGTCCCGGTCACCTTGACCACCGAGGGGCGCACCTGCTCGACCACGGGCAGCGCGAGCAGGGCCGGGTCGGGTTCCGGTACCTCCCGGACCTGGGTCGGGGTGAGGTCGCCGAACACCCGCGGGAAGTCCCCGCTGGCGATCGTGTCCTGCAGGCGGTTGTACAGGACGCGGGCCGCGTCGGGGACCACCGCGTCGACGCCGTGCAGGATGGCGCTGTTGCGCACCGCCCGGGACAGGGCCGGCAGCGGTGAGGAGGCCAGCGGTACGGCCACCATCCAGGCGACCATGAGCAGGGCGAGCACCGAGACCACGACCCCGCCCACGTCGTCGATGCGCCGACCGTGCTCGCTGGAGATGGCCCCGCGCAGCCGCCCGCCCGCCCAGGCCGCGACCGACTGGCCGAACAGGGCCAGCCCGAAGACCAGCCCGAGCGACAGCAGCACCCGGGCGAACGCTCCGGTGAGGTACTGCACCACCAGCGGCGCGACCTGCAGACCGACCAGCGCCCCGCCGAAGAAGCCGCAGAACGAGAGGGCGCCCACGAGGAAACCCTGGCGGTAGCCGTTGACCGCGAACATGATGATCAGTGCGATCAGGACCAGGTCGACCACGCTGCCAGGCACTTCGCCAGGGTATGGGCAACGGGCCACTCACGCCGAGCCACCCCGCCACGACCCCGCGACTAGCGCGAGTCCGGCAGCTCCCGCAGGCGGCTGTGGTCCCACGGTCGCGCCCAGCCGCCGAGCTCGAGCAGCGTGTTGAGCACCCCGGCCGTGAAGCCCCAGATGAGCATTCCCCGCACCTCGAAGCCGGGCCCGATGTGACCGCTCGGATGGCGCACGCGGACCCGGTTGGCGGGGTCGACCAGCTCGGCGATCGGCACGCGTTGCACGCCGGCCACCTCGCGCGGTGAGGCGGGATGGACCGGGTGCGGCGCGTGCCACCAGGAGAGCACCGGGGTCACCACGAACCCGCTGACCGGAATCCACAGGCGGGGCAGCAGCGCCACGGTCGTGGTGCTCGCCGGATCGAGCCCCACCTCCTCGGCCGCCTCGCGCAGCGCGGTCGCCACCGCGTCGGCGTCGCCCGGGTCGGCCGCGCCGCCGGGGAACGCCGGCTGGCCCGCGTGGCTGCGCAGCGTCGCCGCCCGCTGCACGATCAGCACGTCCGGACCGGTCTGCGGCTGCTCACCGATCAGGATCAGCACGGCCGAGCGCCGGCCACCCGTCGACGGCGTCGGCCATCGCGTGAAGTCGGCCGTACGCGCGGTGGCGACCCGGCTGACCAGCGGCTCCCACCAGGCGGGCAGCGTCACGCCCGCGAGCGACCGCGGCCCGCTCCCGCTGGCCGGCGGAGGAGCGCCCGAGGTCCGGGCCGGGCCCTCCGGGACCGGATCGGGGTCGGCCGCCACGGATGCCGTCATCAGTCCAACCCCAGGTTCTCGCTCACCAGCGCCCGCAGCTCCGGCACGGTCAGCGAGCCGCTGACGTCGGTCGCCGCGATCGAGCCATCGGCCTCCACGATGAGCGTCACCGGCAGCGCACTGCGGCCCAGCGCGGTCAGCAGGGTCTTGTCCGGATCGAAGAGGTTGGGGTAGCGGGCCCCGAAGTAGATACCCGCCCAGGCGGCGGCGCTCCAGCGGTCGTCGGTGGCCACCCCGAGCACCAGCACCCGGTCACCCATCTCGTCCGCGAAGGCCTGCAGCTCCGGCAGCTCGTCCCGGCACGGCGGGCACCACGACGCCCACAAGTTGATCACCGCCGGCCGGCCGAGCCGATCCAGGGCCACCGGCTCGCCGCCGGTGAAGCAGGGCAGGGTGATTCCCGCCAACGGGGGCGGGGCCGGCGCGAGCGTCTCGGAGGCCGGCGGCGGGCACGGGGCGAACGGCGACGTGGGAGAAGGCTCGGGCGTGACCACCGGCGACTGTCCCCCCTCCGTGCCGCACCCGGCCACCGCCAGCAGGCCAGTCAGCACCGCCACCGCGGCGGCCGTGGCGCGGCGGGTGACCCGGCGGGCGGGCACCGGCCGTACGGCCGGCCCAGACCGTACGGCGGGACCGGCCGGGGCGGGCCGACGACCTCGGTGCCCGGCGATCATCCCGCCCCCGTCGCCGCTCGCTGGCGCGGCAACCGCGTGGCCGCGGCCATGGCGACCAGCTCGTCGGCCCGTGGTCCCTTCACGAGAGCCGCCGCCGTCTCCCGATCGGTCGGGCCGGTGCCGAACGCGGGACAGTCGCGGGCCAGCGTGCACGCGCCGCACGCCGGCTTGCGGGCGTGACAGACCCGCCGGCCATGGAAGATCACCCGGTGGGAAAGCATCGTCCACTCACGCCGCTCGATGAGGGCGCCGACCTCGTGCTCGATCTTCACCGGGTCGGTCGCCTCGGTCCACCGCCACCGGCCGACCAGGCGCTGGAAGTGGGTGTCCACGGTGATCCCGGGAACCCCGAAGGCGTTGCCGAGGATGACGTTCGCCGTCTTGCGCCCGATGCCCGGCAGGCCGTCGAGGTCCTCCATCGTGCGGGGCAGCTCGCCGTTGTACCGCTCGACCAGCACCTGACCGAGGCGGATCAGCGAGCTGGCCTTGTTGCGGTAGAAGCCGGTGGGCTTGATGATCTCTTCAAGCTCTATACGATCGGCCGCCGCGTAGTCCGCGGCCGTCGGGTACTTCGCGAACAGCACCGGGGTGACCTTGTTGACGGTCTGGTCGGTGCACTGCGCGGAGAGGATGGTGGCCACCGCCAGCTGCAGCGGCGTGCGGTAGTTGAGCTCGCAGTGGGCGTCGGGGTGCGTCTCGGCGAGGATGCGCGCCATCCGCTTGACCCGACGCCGGCGGGCGATCTCCGTCTCCTGCACGCGCCCAACCTACCCCGGACCCCCGACGCACCGGTGACCGGCGAGGTCGTCGGCGAGCCACCGGCGCGCCGACCGCCGGCCGCCGACCGACTTCAGGGCGCGGTGATGACGCCGGTGCTGTGGTCGATGCGGGCGGCCGCGTTGCCGAAGTCGGCGACCGAGAGCTCATCGACGAAGGCCAGCGCCCGGCGCTCCTGGTCAAGGGCGGGCAGGCCACGGTTGACCATCTCGGTCGCGATCAGCTCCCCGGACACCCAGGTGCCGTCGCGGGTCAGCGTCACCTTGAGGATGCCGCCGACCCCCGACCAGCCCGTCGACGAGAGCACGGCGTAGCCGCAGAAGTTGCCGAGGCTGTAGGCGATCAGGCGGCCCTGGTAGAACTCCATGCCGCGCATCACGTGGGGGCCGTGCCCGAACACGATGTCCGCCCCGGCGTCGATGACCGCGTGGGCGAACCCGCGCAGGTCGCCCCGGTCCTCGCCCCCGAACGACTCGTGCTGGCCGGCCGGTGGGACGCGGGTACGGTCGGCGCCCTCGGCGCCGCCCTGCATCTGCACCACGACCAGGTCGGCCTCGGCCGCGGCCTCGCGCACCAGGTCGGCCGCGCCGTCGATGTCGTTGAGGTTGGCGGTGTAGCTGTAGACGGAGAAGCCGAGGACGGCGACCCGGATGCCCTTGACCGTGACGTAGGTGATTTCGTCGACGCCGCCCGTGGTGGCGATGCCCGCCGACTCCAGCGCCGCCCGGGTGTTGGCGTAGCCCTGCGGGCCCATGTCGTACGTGTGGTTGTTGGCCAGGTTCATCAGGTCGAACCCGCCGTCGCGCAGGACCTTGGCGTAGGTGGGCGGCAGCGACAGCTGGAAGCAGTCCGTGGCGCCCGGGTCGCACTTCTCGTAACCGGTCGGCTCGGAGAGGGCCTGGTCGAGGTTCCCCATGACCAGGTCGGCCGCGAGCGCCTCCCGGACCCCGTCGAAGAATCCGGCGCCCTCGTTGGGCGGCACCCCGAGGTTGACGCTGCCCATGATCACGTCGCCGACCCCGGCGAGCGTGATCGTCTCGCCCTCGGCCGGCGCGGCCGGCGTGGGGTCGGCGCTGGGCACCGATCCCGGATCGGGCTCGGCCGACTCGCCCTCGTGCCAGGCGGCGCGCGGCGACGACGCGAGGGCCATCGTCACCATGCCGGAGACGATGCCGATGAGCACGAGCACCACGGCCGAGGCGATCACCACCAGCAGTGGTCGCCGGTCCCACGGCTGGATCTCCGGCCCGTCCCCGACCGTCGGCGAAACGGTGCTGGGCGGCACCCGGCTCGGCGGAACCGTGCTTGGCGGAACTGGGCCCGGCGGAACTGGTCCGGCCGGACCAGCGCTGGATGGACCGGTGCCCGGGGCGCCGGTGGTGGCCGGGCCGACGGTCCCGGCCGGCGACGACGGCTCCGGCCCGGTCGGCGGCGCGGACGTCGGTGGCGCCTCCGGCGCGGACAACGGCTCGGCCGCCGGCGCCGAGGCGGGCATCGCGGCCGGCCCAGCCGCCACTGACCCCGGCGCGGCCGGCCCCGGGGCCGCGGATCCGGCCGCTGCGGCCGTTGCCGGCGGGGACGTTGGTGCCGCGGACGTTGGTGCCGCGGACATTGGTGCCGCGGACATTGGTGCCGCGGACATTGGTGCCGCGGACGCGGCCGCCGAGCCGGTCGAACCCGCGGCGTACGGCTTCCGCCGAGGGAGCGGGGAGGGCCCCGGGCCGGCCCCGTCGCCCGGCGCCGCGAGCTCACCCGCCGACCCGGACGCCCCCGCGATCGCCGAACCGTCCGCCGGGGGCACGCCGCCCACGGCAAGGCCGCCGTCGCCGGACGGAGGCTGGCCCATGAGGCCGAACGAGCCATGGCCGGACCGCTCCGCCGGCCCGGGCTGACCCATCGCCGGCCCCGACCCGAAGCCCGGCCGGACCGAGGCACTGGCCGCTGGCGGGGCACTGCCCGGTGGCGGGGCACTGGCCGGTGGCTGACCCATCGCGGGGCTCACAGGTCGCGGCAGCGAACCCGACGGCGGCTCGGACACCGGAGACGGCCGACCGAGGGGATCGGCCGGAGGCGGCGGTACGTCCGCCAGCGCGGGCGCGGGTGGTGGCGACGGGGCGGCGGACGCGGCCGCGCTCGCCGGGTTCGACCGGGCCGGCTTCAGCCACTGGAAGCCCGACCCCGAGTCCTCCTCCGCCTCGGCGCGCTGGGGGGCAGACGTGTCCCGCTCGTCCGGCCCCACGCCACCGGAGGCGCCGGTCCGAACCGTGTCGGAGGCCGGAACCGGGTCGGTGGCCTGACGCTGCGTCGGGATGAACTCCGCCCCCGGCAGGTAGGGAGCGCCCGGCGGATGGGCCGGCAGCAACGGCTGCGGCGGCAGCAGCGGCTCCGGCGGGGGCAGCGGGCTGTTCGGTACGGAAACGGGTTGGGACGTCACCCGATACGGCACATCGGGGAGCGGGATCTCGTCGCCCGTCCCCTCGGGCTCACGGGGATAGCCGTACACACTCACGATCGGCGTCCATCGCGTTCGAGGGCGGCCGGTCCCACGAGCAGATGCGCGGATCCGGTCCCGGGTGCCAGGGTCCGGATGAGGCTAACGGATACCCCTGGGGCTCAGCGACACCGGATGCCGGGAATTTCCGGACCGCCCGCGCCATCCGCGTCCGCCGCGGTCACTCTCCGCGACGGGCCGCCAGCCACCGCCGCGCTCCCTGCTCGACCGCTGCGTGCACCGCCCGGGCCAGCCGGGCGCCCCAGGTCGAGCGCGGCCCGCCGAACGGCTCCACCGCCCCGCCCGCGACCGGGCCGGGGCAGGCGATGACCAGCGCGTCGCTGGCCGTTCCGGTCGCCGCGAACCCGCACTCGACCAGGGCCTGGACCTTGGCCTCGGTCGCGGTCATGACCGCGTTGACCAGCGCCGCGTCCGCCAGCGGCACCGGCACGATCGCGACGATGTTGATCGTTCCCACGGTGCTCGTCCCCCCGCCGGCCGGCCCGGCATCGGGCCCGGGCTCGTCCGGGGCGGCGGCGAGCGTGGGGTGACCCAGCCCCACGGTCGCGACCACCCCGACGTCGGCGTCGGTGGCGCTGACGGCGTCGCGAACATCGACGGCGGTCAGCATCCCGGCCCCGGGGCCGGACAGGCTCAGGCCGGCGGCGAGCTCGGCGATGTGCGCATCGGGGTCGAGCCGGGCATAGTCGCGGGGTACGGTGGCGTTAATCACCCACAACCGCTCGCCGATCCCGCCGCCATACGGTCCGCTACAGATCGCCCGCAGAGGGTGATCAAAGCGCCACACGTGCAACGGCCACGGCCGCCCCGCCTCGACCCGGGACGCCTGTTCCGGGGCGATCGCCGGCCTGACCGAGCCGTACGGCTCGTCTCTCGGGGCCGGGACCGCCCCCGTGGTGGCGAGGTCGGCGGACATGTCGTGCAAGCCTAGGCATTGCCGTCCCCGGGAAGCGCCTAGACTGGCGGTGACGTCCCGGTAACGACAGCCTGCTTACAGCGCCCCGAACGAGCTGGCTGGGACGGGCGGCGCAACCGGCCGAAGATAGAGAGTGAACGATGGACGAGGTACTGGCCCGCAGCGGCATCTTCCAGGGCGTCAAGCCTGAGGACGCGGAGGCGCTCGCCAAGGAGATGGAGTTCATCGAGATCCGTAAGGGCGAGGTCCTCTTTCAGGAGGGCGAGCCGGGCGACAGCCTCTACATCGTGCTCAGCGGCAAGATCAAGGTCGGCCGGCGCGCCGGCGACGGACGGCAGAACCTGATCGCGGTCATGGGCCCCTCGGACATGGTGGGTGAGCTGTCGCTCTTCGACCCCGGGCCGCGGACCGCGACCGCGACCGCCGTGGTGGACTCCCGCCTGGCCCGGCTGCGCAAGCAGGCGCTGCGGCCGTGGCTGACCAACCGGCCCGAGATCGCCGAGCAGCTGCTGCGCGTGCTGGCCCGCCGGCTCCGCCGCACCAACGACGCCCTGGCCGACCTGATCTTCACCGACGTGCCGGGCCGGGTGGCGAAGAACCTGCTGCAGATGGCCGGCCGGTTCGGCAGCCGGGACGGTGGGGTCCTGCGGGTCACCCACGACCTGACCCAGGAGGAGCTGGCCCAGCTGGTGGGCGCCTCCCGGGAGACCGTCAACAAGGCACTGGCCGACTTCGCCTCCCGGGGCTGGCTGCGCCTGGACGGCAAGTCCGTCATCATCCTCGACCCCGAGCGTCTCGCCCGGCGCGCCCGCTGACTCCCCGGCCCGGCCATCGCCGGGCCGTCGTCCGCCGCGGACTCGCCGGCCCAGGCCGCGGCGTACCCGTCCGCGGTCGCGTCCGGCCCACCGGAGTCGTTGCCTGGCCCGCCGGTCGTTGCCTGGCCCGCCGCGGTCGTCGCCTGGTCGCGTGCCCGCCCCGTCCCGGCGCGGTCACACCGACCGCATCACCGCGACCTCACTCTGAGCTCGATCGAGCTGCTCGACGGGACCGCAGACCTTCCAGAGACCGTCTTCCTTGACGATTGCCCATCGTTCGGTCGACTCGTCCCCGGCGGTGCGTACGGTCAGCGTCGCCTCGGCCAGCGTCTCATCGACCTGCTTGATGTCGTGGATCTCCCACATGATGCCGGCCAGCAGGCCGGGGTCGAACTCCACCTCGGCGTACTGGGCGCAGGTCAGCGAGCGCAGCTCGGTGATGTCGCCCGATCGAGCCGCCTCGAACCAGCCCTCCAGCGAGGCCCGCGGCGAGTTGGTGGCCACCACGAGCAGGGCGATGGTGAAGCCGCCCGCGAGCAGCACCACCACCGCGGCCACGACGCCGATGATCAGCCCGAGGCGAGCCCGGGTCGGCGGCGGACCGGGCGGGGGCCAGCCACCGGGGTGGCCGGCGTACTCGGGCGGGGCGCCGGGGTAGGTCGACGGGGCGTACGCCGGCGCCGGATACGGGTACGGCGACGCCGGATACTCCGGCGGTGCGGTGTACCCGGGCGGTGCCGCGGCGGAGTACCCGCCGACCGGGGGAGCGGGGTACGCCGACGGCGCCGTACTGGGCACGGGCGGCGTGGGGTACTTCGACGGCGGCGGACCGTCCCCGGAGGACGCCGGGGTGACCGACGGTTCCGCGTTGTCCCGGTCGCTCATACCCATCTCCCCACCAGACATCTCCCGGTCGATCAACAGATCCCTATCAATAGGCAAACTTCACTTGACAAATGGAAGATCGACTCCCTGTGAGGAGATCGTCTCAGCGCCGCGGCCAACGGATCACCACACGGCCCCGATCGTCCCACGACGCTCCGGCCGCCGCAGCCCCGCGAACCCGCCAACCTGATCGAAACCTCCGGGGCCGGCCCGCCGGCTACGGCCGGAGGCGGACGGTCGGGTGGGTCGGGTCGTCACCCGGGCCGGGCTGGCTGGGCATGCGCCGCAGCACCATCGTCGGGTCGGGGTCACGGTGCCCGCCCAACAACTCCTCCCGCAGGTCCGCCGCGGTGGGCCGCTGCGCCGGGTCGTTGCTCATGCCCCGGCGCAACAGGGCGGAGAGCTCGGGCGGGGCGCCGGGCAGGTCGGGAATGCGCTCGGAGAAGAGATCCATGAGCGTGGCGAGGCTCGGGTTGAGGTTCTCCCGCCACCGCGGCGGCCGGCCGCGCATGAGCGCGTAGAGCGTCGCGCAGAGGGCGTAGACGTCCGAGGCCGGCCCAGCCCGGCCGCCGTTGAACATCTCCGGGGCCGCGTACGCCGGGGTCAGCTCCAGCGTCACCGAGGCCTCCCGGGCCTCGGTGAGGACCGCGAGCCCGAAGTCCGCGAGCACCGGCTCGCCGAACTGCGTGATGAGGATGTTCTCCGGCTTCACGTCCCGGTGCACCACGCCCTCGTTGTGGGCGCTGACCAGGGCGTCGGCGATCTTCGCGCCCACCGAGCGCGCCTCGTCGGGACCGAGCGGGTCCGTCCGCATCCGGTCGGCGTAGCTGCCCCGACAGAGCTCCATGATCATGTACGGATGGCCGTCCTCGGTCACCCCGACGTCGTAGAGGTCCACGACGTGCGGGTGACTCGACATCCGGCCCGCCGCGCGCGCCTCCCGGATGAACCGGCGCTGGTCCCGCTCGTTGTCGAGCGTGCCGTTCTCCACCTTCACCGCGACGTCGCGGAACGCGCTGACCTGGGTGGCGCGGTACACGGTGGCGTGACCGCCGCGGGCCAGGACGGTCAGGTTCACCAGGCCCGGCACGACCGGCACTGCGGGCTGCCTGGTGGTCATCGGCGTCGCTGTCTCCCTCCACCCGCGGCAATGACGCGCGGTCTCCTGGCTCGCGTGGTCTCCTGGCCGTACGGTACGCCACGTCGCCGCCGAGAGCATGGGGCCGACATGCCGGTTTGCCTGAACGGCTCGTCCGATCGGCCTACCCCACGTGGGCCGAACCGATCGACGGGGCCCGACCCGGGTCCCGCCCGTCCGGCCCGGCGACCGACGCGAGCCCGCTCGCCGCGAGCTCGGCCCGCGCCAGCACCTGGTCGGCGACGACCCGCCCGCGCACGTCCTCGCCCGGCAGCGTCACCGCCCGGCGCGCGGCGACCAGTGCCTCCTCCACGCGGTCCGCGGCGAGCAGGGCGTCAGCGTACTCGGCCACCGCCCGGCGCGGCGACATGAGAACCGAGGGGGCGCCCGACTCGACGGTCGCGGCGACGGCGCCCAGAACCTCGAGCGCGCCGGCCACGTCGCCCCGCGCCAGCCGGACGCGACCGAGCAGGACCCGGGGGCCGACCCGGGCCGCGTCGGCGACGCCGTACGGCCGCATGATGGCCAGCACCCGTCGGGCGTCCCGCTCGGCGGCGGCGGTGTCCCCGGCGGCCAGCGCGGTGAACCCCCGGACCGTGTGCGCGATGCCGAGCAGCAGCGGGTGGGCGCTGCGCTCCCCGTACTGGCAGGCGGCGTCGAACAGGGCCATCGACTCCTCGCCGCGCTCGCGGGCCACCACACCCCGCACGACCAGCGCGAACGCCCGTCCCCAGTCGTCGGCGACCGCGTCGAACTCGGCGTACGCCTGGCGGGCCAGCGCATCGGCCTCGGCCAGGTCGCCCAACTCGGCGGCCGCGTAGGCCGCCACCGCGCGCAGCGTGCCGACCGCCCACGGCTCCCCGACCCGTTCGCCGAACGGCAGGAAGGCCAGGGCGAGCCGTCGCGCCTCGTGCAGGCGTCCCGCGAGCAGCCGGGTGAACGCGGTCGTGCCGCGCAGCCAGGCCCGGCCCGTGGTGTTGCCCAGCTCGGTGAAGAGCCGGGCCGCCCGGGCCAGGGTCGCCTCGGCCCGGGTGAAGTCGCCGAGCGTCGTCTCCACCCACGCCAGGTTCTGCAGCGCCCACGCCTCGCCGCGCCGGTCGCCGGAGGCCTCCGCGATCGCCAGGGCCTCGCGGAAGCCGGCCTGGGCCGGCAGCACCCGACCCCGGCGGTAGTCGGCCATGCCGATCCGGCGCAGCGCCTCGGCTCGTTCGGTGGGCAGGCCCGCCTCGGTGGCCAGGGCCAGGGCGGCCGCCCACGCCGCGTCCCCGCGCTCGGTCTCGCCCCGCGCCTGGTGGGCCCGCCCGGCCAGCAGCAGCGCCCGCGCCCGCGCCGCGGCGTCGACCTCGTGGGCGCCGGACCCGTTGCCCGTCTCGGTGGAGAGGATCGCGTTGATCTCGGCGAGGGCCTCGTCCGTGCGCCGGAGCTGGACCAGGGCGCTGGCGTAGATGAGCCGGTCGGCGACGGGGATCTCCCCGGCCGCGAGCGCCCGCGCCCGGGCCCCGAACTCGGCGGCCTGGGCCGGCTCCCCGGCGAGGATGGCCCGGCGGGCGAGGCGGGACAGCGCGGCGACGCCCAGGGTGGCCGCGGCCCGGGCGGGCGCGTCGGGGCGCAGGCTGACCGCGTCGGCGAGCCGGGCCGCCCGCTCGGCCTGCTCGGCGATGAACGCGTCGATCGCCTCCGCGGTCCAGCCGAGGCTCGGCACCGGCGTCGCATCGTCGGTGGGGCGCAGCGAGGCGGCCCAGCGAGCCAGGCGCGCGTGCCGCTCGGCGAGGTCGGCCTTGCCCACGCCGGCGTAGGCCGCCTCGCGCAGCAGCGGGGTGGCGAAGGTGTACCCGCCGCGCGACGGCAGCAGCATCTTGCGGTGCAGCAGCTCGGCCAGGGCCTGCTCGTGCTCGACCTCGACCACCGCGGCCGGCCGGGGGTCAGCCGAGGCTCCCGACGACCGCAGCGCCTCCAGGGCGGCGGCCGGCACCGAGTCGCCGACCACGGCCGCGTCGCGGAGCACGGCCCGCGAGGCCGGGGGCAGCGCGTCGATACGCGCCGCCAGCACGGCGGCGAGGTCGCGGCTGAGCAACCGGCCCGACAGCGAGCCCGGCGCGAGCTGCCACACGCCGCCGTCGCCGGTGAGCGCGCCGCGCTCGATGAGCAGCGTGACGAGCTCCGCCAGGTAGAACGGGTTGCCCTGGGCGGTGGCGAGCAGCCGGTCGGTGTCGGCCACGGACAGCCGGCCCCCGCCGAGGTACGCCTGCAGCAGCCGGGACATCTCGGCGCCCCGCAGCGGCGCGATCGGGTACACCTCGGCATCGGCGATCCGGGTCAGCGCACCGGCGGGGCGGACCAGCTCCGGGCGGCCGAACAGCACCACCAGCACCGCGCCCGAGAGGTGACCGAGCATCGCGCCGAGCGCGTCGACGGTCGCCGGGCTGGCGTCCTGCAGGTCGTCGACGATCACGACGACCGGCGCGTCGCGGGCCAGCGCCGACAGCAGCTCGGCGGCCGCCTCGGGCGCGCCGTCGCGGCGCCGGTCGGTCAGGTCCTTCGGCGGGGTGCCGGTCGCGTCGGCCCGGCTCTCGCTGAGGCCGACGAGGGCGCGGTCGTCGGCGGCCACCGCGTCCCCGGGCGCCCGGTCGTCGGTGCGCGACTCGGGGAAGCCCAGCAGCGTCAGCAGTTGCTCGATGGGCAGGTTCGGGGTCTGACCGGTGCGTCGGGCGATCACCGCCGCGACCCGGCGCAGCCGCTCCTCGGCCATGGCCCGGGTGACGGTGGCCGTGCCCGGGTCGGGCAGGCCGATGGCGACGCGGACCAGGTCGGCCAGCGGCCCCAGGCGCCACCGCTCCCCGTAGGCCGCGCAGCGCACGGAGAGGACCCGCGCCCCGCCCGGCCCGGTCGGGCGACCCGAGCCCGGGCCGCCCCGGTCGTACGTCGTGGTCGACGAGCCGTAGGCGACCCGCGCGATCTCGGCAGCGAGCCGCGTCTTGCCGAAGCCGGCGTCGGCCGTGAAGACCAGCACCCGCGGCTCTTCCCGGTCGGTCACCTCGACCAGGCGGTTGACGACCAGCGCCATCTCGGCCTCCCGGCCGACGAACGGGCCCTCGTCACCCAGGCCGGACCGGGTGCCGGGCGCGTCGAGCAGGCCGAGCAGCTCGTACGCCTCGACCGCCTGACGCTTTCCCTTGAGCCGCAACGGAAGCAGGCGCCGCCAGGCGGCGACGTGGCGGGTGGCCGCGGCGGTGGACGCCCCGGCGTAGATCGACCCGACCCCGGCGGCGTCGGCCAGCCGGGCGGCGGTGTTCACGGTGTCGCCAATGACCGTGTACTCCAGCGCGGCCTGCACCCCGGCCACCACGTCGCCGGTGTTGACGCCGATGCGCAGCCCGGCGGGGGCGCCGCCACCCCGCTCGTCGTCGAGGACCCGGCGGACGGCCCGCTGCATCGCCAGCGCGGCCCGGACCGCCCGCTCCGGATCGTCCTCGTGCGCGACCGGTGCGCCGAAGACCGCCATGATCCCGTCGCCGGTGAGCTTGTCGACGTGGCCGCCGAAGGTCTTCACCGCCCCGGCCAGCGCGGCGAGCACGCGGTCGGTCACGGCCCCCACCCGCTCCGGGTCGACGCCCTCGGCCCACGCGGTGAAGTCGGAGAGGTCGCCGAAGATCACGGTCACCACGCGCCGTTCGGCGGTGGGCAGGAAGGCGGCCGGCGGCAACGCGTGCCCGCAGCTGTGGCAGAACCGGGCCCCCGGGACGGTCACGGTGGCGCACACCGGGCAGGTCATCTCCCCGCCCCCCTCGGGTCGATGAATCCGCGGTTCCGGCTCTCGGGACGAAGCTTGGTCATGGTGCGGTCCGCGACTCGTGCGGGTGGCTCGTCTCCGGCGACATCGGGACGCCGGTCGCCGCGTCACCCGCCGCGGACTCGGCGGCCAGATAGGCCAGTTGCGCCCGAACCGACGCCTCCGCCGCCGGCCACAGGACCGGGTCGACGTCGGCGTACACGATCTCGACCACCTCCCGCGCGGTCGTCGCGCCGGTGGCGAGCACCGCTCGGATCTGCTCCAGCCGGGCGAGGCGGTGACGCAGGTAGAAGGCCGCCGCCGCCCCGACGTCGGTCAGCGCGGGACCGTGGCCGGGCAGCACGGGCAGGGGGCCGAGCAGCTCAAGAAGGCGCAGGCTCGCCAGGTAGTCCCCGAGGTTCCCGTCGGGCTCGGCGATCACCGTGGTGCCCCGGCCGAGGATAGTGTCACCGGTGAGCACCACCCGCTCGTCGCCGACGCCCCCGATCAGCGTCACCGAGTCGGCGGTGTGGCCGGGCGTGGGAATGCACCGCAGCTCCAGCCCGCCCTGGCGCAGCACGCTCGGCTCGCCGGAGTCACCGGCCTCGGCCAGCGGGCGCCACAGCCGCGCGGACGGGCACAGCTCGAGCAGGCGCTCGACGCCCTCGGTGTGGTCCGGATGGTGATGGGTGGTGATGACCGTCCGCACCGCGCCGACCGCGGCCACGGCGGCGAGATGTCCCTCGTCCAGCGGACCGGGGTCGACGACGACGGCGTCGCCGCTCGGCGCCTGGAGCACCCAGGTGTTCGTGCCGTCGAGCGTCATCGGCCCGGGGTTCGGCGCCCGCACCAGGGTGACCCATGCCGGCAGCTGCGCCAACACCCCCGTGGATGACTCGGTGACGTGCACGGTCATGGCGATCCTCCCGAGGCGCGGCCGTGACGACGCACACCCCGAAGCGATGGTAACGACCATCCGGCGCTTCGCCACCGACATCGCTCCGCCGGCCGACCGGGGCCGGATCGGCCGGTGTCACCGGGCGCGCACGTCGCAGACCCACCAACCGCCGTCGTCGACGAGCAGGAACGTGAGCTCCCGGCTCGCCACCTGCTCGTTCGCCGTGGTCAGGGTGAGCGTGACCTCGGCGGCGGCCGTGCGGCCCTCCCGCCGGATGGGCGGGTACGCCCAGGTGGTCCGGGACCCGGGGTACTCCTCCGCCTGCTGGCTGACCCGCAGCACGATGCGGTCGAGCTCCGCGTCGTCGCGGGCGCGCTCGCACACGAACCGCCCGGCCGCCCGGGCGTCCTGGGTCTCGTAGATCGCGGCGAGGAAGCCGTCGACCGCCTGCTCGGGAGTGTTGGCCCCGCTCGAGCTCGGCAGGCCGGCGATCACGGAGGTCGTGACGACCCCGACGCCGACCAGCGCGACGAGCACCGCGATGAGCGCGAACCCGGGGCGGCGGCGACGGCGGGGTGGCGAGCCGGCCGGGGACGAAACGGCCGGAGACAGGGCAACCGCCGACGAGCCGGTCGCCGGGGCCTCGCCGGCCCGCTGCCGGTTCTCGACGGAGTGGCGACCGCGCCGTCGGCCGCGTCGGGGCGTTTGCGTCATCGCGTATCCACCTCAAGGCCGACCGGCGAGTCCGCCGGCTGGTCACCCTGGGACCGGTCGGCGAGCGCGCCGGCTGGCCGGTAACCGTACCGTGCCGGGGGCCCGGCGCCGTGACGCGGACCGGACAGGTCGGCGGGCGGCCGGCCCGGCGCGCGACCGTCCCCGGCCCGAGCCGGGCGCGGGCCCGCGATTAGGGTCGGTCCGAAAGACAGCTTCGGTCACGACAGAGAGGCGCCAATGCAGCCGCAACGCTGGGAGTACGCGACCGTACCGCTGCTCGTGCACGCCACGAAGCAGATCCTGGACACCTGGGGCGAGGACGGATGGGAGCTGGTGGCGGTGGTGCCCGGCCCCAATCCCGAGCAGCTCGTGGCCTACCTGAAGCGCCCCAAGGCGCCCGCCGGAGGTGGCGCGTGACCGGGCCTCGCGAGCGCCTGGCTGAGCTGGGCCTGACGCTGCCGGCGGTGACCCCACCGGTCGCGGCGTACGTCCCGGCCGTTCAGACGGGCAACTACGTCTACGTATCCGGACAGCTGCCGCTGGTCGACGGTGCCCTGCCGGCCACGGGCAAGGTCGGGGCCGAGGTCAGCCCCGAGGCGGCGAAGGAGCTCGCCGCCCGCTGCGCCCTCAACGGCCTGGCCGCGATCGATGCTCTCGTTGGTCTCGATCGGGTCGTCCGCGTGGTGAAGGTGGTGGGCTTCGTCGCCTCGGCACCGGGCTTCACCGGCCAGCCCGCGGTGATCAACGGGGCCAGCGAGCTGCTCGGGTCGGTCTTCGGGGAGGCCGGCGCCCACGCCCGCAGCGCCGTCGGCGTGGCCGAGCTGCCGCTGGGCGCCCCGGTCGAGGTCGAGATGATCGTGGAGATCTCGGCCTGACCCGCCGGGCTCGCGGGCGGCGGGCGAAGGGTGACCGAGCGTACGCCCCGCCGGCCCGCATCGGGCGGGCCACCCCGCTAGCCTCGACGTGTGCCCACCGCTGCGCCTCCGCTGCCCGCGCGCTGGCCGGCGCGGCTGCACATCGTCACCGGCAAGGGGGGCACCGGCAAGACCACCGTGGCGGCGGCGCTGGCCCTCGCGCTCGCGTCCGAAGGCCGGCGCACGCTGCTGGTCGAGGTCGAGCAGCGCCAGGGCATCGCCCAGGTCTTCGACCGCGCGCCCCTGCCCTACGAGGAGCGGGCGATCGCGACCGGGTGGCCGGGCACGGCCTCGGGCGGCGGCGGTGAGGTGTTCGCGCTCGCGGTCGATGCCGAAGAGGCGCTGCTGGAGTACCTGGACATCTTCTACCGGCTGGGACGGGCCGGGCGGGCGTTGCAGAAGCTCGGCGCGATCGACTTCGCGACCACGATCGCGCCCGGCGTGCGCGACGTGCTGCTCACCGGCAAGGTCAAGGAGGCGGTCACGCGCACCGTGGACGGGCGCCGGGTCTACGACGCCGTGGTGCTCGACGCGCCGCCCACCGGCCGCGTGGGCCGGTTCCTCAACGTCACCGCCGAGACCGCGCGGCTCACCCGGGTCGGGCCGATCAAGACCCAGAGCGAAGGGGTCGCCACGGTGCTGCGCTCCCCGATGACCGCGGTGCACGTGGTCACGCTGCTGGAGGAGATGCCGGTCCAGGAGACGGCCGACGCGGTCGCCGAGCTGCAGCGGCTGAAGCTGCCGGTCGGCTCGATCATCATCAACGCGACCCAGCCGCCGGTGCTGCGCAAGGGACGGCTGACCCGGGCCGAGGTGCGCCGCGGGCTCCTCGCCGCCGGCCTGCCGGCCGACCGGGAGGTCGTCGCCGGGCTGGTCGCCCAGGCGGAGGCCTACCTGCAGCGGCAGGCGCTGGAGGACTCCCTGCGGGCCGAGCTGACCGCGCTCGGCCGGCCGCTGGTCGAGCTGCCGCTGCTCACCGAGGGGGTCCGCCCGAGCAACCTGTACGACCTCGCCCGCATCCTGCTCGAGGCCCCGGCCCCCGCCGGGCGCCCGAGCTAGGCTGACGATCATGACCGCGATGGTCGAGAGCGCACGTCCCGAGGCGCTGGCGCCAGCCACGCGGCTGGACGTCGATCGGCTGCTCGCCGATCCCGACATCCGGGTCATCGTCTGCTGCGGCTCCGGCGGTGTCGGCAAGACGACGACCGCCGCGGCCCTGGGGGTTCGCGCGGCCGAAGAGCACGGTCGCCGGACGGTCGTGCTGACCATCGACCCGGCCCGCCGCCTGGCCCAGTCGCTGGGCCTGGCCGAGCTGGACAACACCCCGCGCCGGGTCACCACCGTCGCCTCCGGCGAGCTCTTCGCGATGATGCTCGATATGAAGCGGACCTTCGACGAGGTCGTGGCCGCGCACACCGACCCGCAGCGGGCGGAAGAGATATACGTAAACCCCTTCTATCAGGCCATGAGCTCCACGTTCGCCGGCACGCAGGAGTACATGGCCATGGAGAAGCTGGGCCAGCTGCGGGCCCAGGACGAGTGGGACCTCATCATCGTGGACACGCCGCCGTCCCGCTCCGCCCTCGACTTCCTCGACGCCCCGTCCCGGCTGGGCCGGTTCCTGGACGGCCGGATGCTGCGCCTGCTGGCCGCGCCCGCCCGCAGCGGGGGGCGCAGCGTGTTCAGCCTGGTGACCGCCTCCTTCGGGCTGTTCTCCAAGCTGATGGACAAGATCCTCGGCGCGCAGCTCATCACCGACCTGTCCGGCTTCGTGGGCGCGCTCGACTCGATGTTCGGCGGCTTCCGGGAGCGGGCCGAGCAGACGTACCGCATCCTGCAGGCGCCGGAGACGGCCTTCCTCGTGGTGGCCGTGCCGGAGCCCGACGCGATCCGGGAAGCGGACTACTTCGCGGGGCGCCTGGCCGCGGAGAAGATGCCCCTGGCCGGCCTGCTGCTCAACCGCGTGCACCACTGCGCCACGCAGGCGATCGACGGGCCGACCGCCATCCGGGCCAGCGAGCGCATCCGGGCCGAGCACCCGGTCGCGGCCGACGTCCTGCTGGTGCACGCCCGCGTCCTCGCCCGGGCCGAGCGGGAACGGGAAATCGCGGCCCGGTTCACCCAGGCCCACCCGTCGGTGCCGATCGCGACGGTGGCGGCGCAGCCCGTCGACGTCCACGACATCGACGGGCTGCGGGCGATCGGGGCCGCCTTGGCGGGCACCTGACCAGCAGCGAACCGCTGACCAGGACGGAACCCTGCCCAAGATCGAACCCTGTCCATGGCGAGACAGGGAGGCCGGGGTCAGGAAGGACGCCCTCCCGGCGCCCACCGCGCCCCGAAGACGCCTTCCTGACAAACGGACGCCTTCCTGACAACGGACGCCTTCCTGACAACGGACGCCTTGCGGACACGGACGCCTTCCTGACGCCAGACCCGCGCCGTCCTGGCACCCGCGGCTGGCTGACGACCAGAACCGCCGGGCCCCGCCTGGGCCGGGTCAGCGCGTGATGAGCTCCCTCGCCGACGGCTTCTGCTGCTCCTTCTGCTCGTTCTGCCGCATCGCCGCTTCGAACATGCGCCGCCAGCTCGGAACGTTCGGATGCCGGCGCAGCAGGGCCCGCCGCTCTCGCTCGGTCATGCCGCCCCACACCCCGAACTCGATCCGGTTGTCGAGCGCGTCCGCGAGGCACTCGTACCGGACCGGGCAGCCGCGGCAGATCCGCTTCGCCACGTTCTGCTCCGCGCCCTGGACGAACAGCGCGTCCGGGTCTCCGTTGCGGCACGCTGCCTGGCTCGGCCAGTCGGCGATCATCCCCATGTTGTCGACGTCCCCCCTTGTGCACGGGTCATTTGTGCAGTCGGCCCATCATGCTCCGTAATCGTACGACTACGCAACGTTGTCGCCGATTTTGCCCGGGTCCCCGCCCTCCGGGCTCGGGCCGACCCCGGTCACCGGGGCGCGACGAGGGTCCGCGACGCATTCCCGACGCCGGTGGATCTCGGGTCATTGCGCCCCACGCGTTTCCTCTACCCTGACCAGGTGACCTGGATGCGCAAACGCGACCACAACATCTTCACGAACGCCTTTTCTCTGCTGGTTTGCGGCGTTCTGGCCGGTGTTGTCGTCGCCGCCTCCGTCTTCCCGGCGGTGGCGGTCGGCGCGCTCGCTGCGAAGGCCGGAGCGGACTCCTTCTCGAACCTGCCCGCCTCACTCGAGGTGCCGACTCCGCCCCAGATCACGTACCTCTACGCCCGCGACGGCAAGACGCTCATCGGCACGTTCTACGACGAGAACCGCCACGACATCGACCTGTCGGACGTCCCCCAGGTCATGCGGGACGCGATCATCGCGGCCGAGGACCAGCGCTTCTACCAGCACAACGGAGTGGACGTCCAGGGGGTTTTGCGGGCATTCCTGGCCAATCAGAGCAGCGGGGACGCGACCGGACAGGGCGCCTCGACCCTCACCATGCAGTACGTCCGGCAGGCGCTCACCTACGGCGCGACCAGCCCGAAGGACGTCCTCGCCGCGACCGAGTCCACGCCCGAGCGCAAGATCCGTGAGATCCGCCAGGCGGTCGCCCTGGAGAAGAAGCTCACCAAGGACCAGATCCTGCAGAACTACCTGAACATCGCCTCGTTCGGGAACGGCGCGTACGGCATCTACGCGGCGAGCCAGGTCTACTTCAACAAGGAGCCCAAGGACCTCACGCTGGCCGAGGCGGCGCTGCTCGCCGGCCTGCCCAAGGCGCCCAGCGCCTTCGACCCGACCACCGAGTCCGGCCGGCCCCAGGCGCTGGCCCGGCGCACGTACGTGCTGAACCAGATGGTCGAGCTGGGCATGATCTCCCGGCAGCAGGCCGAGCTCGCCGACAAGGAGCCGCTCGTGGTCACGGGCACCCGCACGCCGCGGGACTGCACCCAGACCATCGTCAACCACTGGGGCTTCTTCTGCGACTTCTTCTACCGCTGGTGGTTGGAGCAGGAGGAGTTCGGCGTCGACGCGCTCGCCCGGGCGAGCAAGCTCAAGTCCGGCGGCTACCGGATCACCACCACCCTCGACGTCGCGGTCCAGGAGTCGGCCAAGCGCAACGTGGAGGAGCAGCTGCCGACCGGGCAGAAGGACGCGCTCATGCTCGCCGCGATCGAGCCGGGCACCGGGTACGTGCGGGCGATGGCGACCAACCGCAACTTCAGCGTCGACGACAGCGCCAACCCGATCAACGAAGTCCCGGAGAAGGCCGCGCTCGGCCTGAAGGCCACCTACCCGAACACCACCAACCCGTTGATGTCCGGTGGTGGGGACGTGGTCGGCTACAAGATGGGCTCGACGTTCAAGCTGTTCACGATGATCGCGGCCCTGGAGAACGGGTACCCGCTCGACTTCACCATCAACGCGCGATCACCGTACGTGTCGCGGATCTATCCGGCCGGGCAGGGCGACATCGCCCGGTGCGGTGACCGCTGGTGCCCGCGCAACGCGAGCGCCAGCATGAACGGGCTGCGCAACATGTGGACGGGCTTCGGGCTGTCGGTCAACACCTACTTCGTCCCCTTGATCGAGAAGGTGGGGGCCGAGAAGGCGATCGAGGTGGCCCAGCGGTTGGGCATCAAGTTCCGGTCCGATAAGGACCGTCAGCGGGCCGAGGACAACGGGGGACACCTGTGGGGCGCGTTCACGCTCGGCGTAAGCGACACGGTTCCGCTTGAGCTGGCCAACGCGTACGCCACGGTCGCCGCGGACGGCGTGTACTGCGAGCCGATGCCGGTCGAGGAGTTGATCGACGTCCACGGCGAGCCGGTCACCGACGTGGTCGAACCGCGGTGCAAGCAGGCCATCGATCCCGCGGTCGCCCGGGCCGCGGCCGACGCCGCCCGCTGCCCGCTGGGCACGCCCGGTGGCACCGGGGGGTGCCGCGGCGGCACCGCCGCTGGCATCGCGCGCATCATCGGCCACCCGGTGATCGGGAAGACGGGGACCTCCGACCAGAACTGGACCGGCACGCTGGTGGTGTCCAGCAAGCACCTCGCGGTCGCCGCCACCGTGGCCAACCCGGACCGGCCCGAGACGCCGCACAGCTACGACCGGTCGGCGACGCTGGCCAACAACGCCGCCGCGCACACCATGCGGGACGCCCACGCGGGCCTGCCGGTGGTCGACTTCGAGCTGCCGCCGCGGAACCTGGTGGTCGGCGTGAAGGTGTCGATCCCGGACGTCAAGTGCCGGTCGGAGCAGGACGCCACCGCGATCATCCAGCGGGCCGGTTTCGACGTGTACGTCGATCGGCAGAACAAGGTGGCCTCGTCCTGCCCGCCCAACACGGTGGCCGGCACCGAGCCGGCGGGGAGCACGAGCAAGGGCAGCACGGTCACCCTGCTGATCAGCGCCGGCCCCGAGGACGAGCCGCCACCCCCACCGACCGGCGGCGGTGGGAGCAACAACGGCCGGCCCGGCACGGGCCCGGTCGTCCCACCAACCGCGGACTGACGGACACCGGCGCCGTCGCAGCGTGAGCCCGTACGGCGGGTGAGCCGCCCGCCGTACGGGCTTCGGTCTTGTCGGGGGGCATCGATTGGCCGGCGGCGCGAGTCGGCGCCCGGCGCCTGCCGGCTCTACCGGCGCAGCCGCTACTGGTTGGACAGCTGGCGACGGACCTCGGCCGCGACCCGGGCGCCCTCGGCCCGGCCGGCGACCGCGGCCTGGACGGCCTTCATGGCCGGCCCCATCTGCCCCAGGCCGGTGAACCCGCCCTGGGCCAGCGCCTCGGCCACCACCGCGGTCAGCTCCTCGTCGGAGAGCTGCTTGGGCAGGTAGCGGGCGATGATCTCCTCCTCGGCGCGCTCCTTGGCCGCCGATTCCGCCCGACCGGCGTCGGCGAAGGCGGTCGCCGCCTCGCGGCGCTTCTTCGCCTCCTTGGTCAGCACCGAGAGGACCTCGTCGTCGGTCAACTCCCGGGCCTGCTTACCGGCGACCTCGGCGTTGCGAACCGCGGCCAGCACCATGCGCAGCGTCGACGTCGCCAGCTCGTCACGGGCCTTCATGGCGTCGCGGAGATCGGACTCCAGCCGTTCCTTCAGAGCGCTCATGGCGGGCACCGTACCCTCTAGCGCATGCGATTGCGGACCGCTTTCCGCGTGATGGCGGGCGTGGCGGCGGCCGGCGCCGCGACCCTGGCGTACGCCAGCCTGGTCGAGCGGAACCTGTTCACGCTGCGCCGGTTCGACGTGCCGATGCTCGGCCTCGACGACGAGCCGCTGCGGATCCTGCACCTGTCCGACCTGCACCTGATGCCCAACCAGCAACGCAAGGCCCAGTGGGTCGCCGACCTGGCCGGCCTCGACCCCGACCTGGTGGTGGTCACCGGCGACAACTGGTCGCACCCCGAGGCGCTGCCCGCCGTGACCCGGGCCTTCGAGCCGCTGTTCGCCTACCCGGGCGCCTTCGTCTTCGGCTCCAACGACTACAAGGGGCCGGTCTTCAAGAACCCGTTCAGCTACTTCGACAAGGACCGGGAGTACGTCCAGGGCGAGGACCTGCCGTACGAGTCGCTGCGGGCCCTGTTCGTCTCGGCCGGCTGGGCGGACCTGAACAACGCCCGGACGACCCTCAAGGCGGGCGGCCGTACGGTCGAGCTGGTCGGGGTGGACGACCCGCACGTGGACCGGGACTCGTACGAGTCGGTCGCCGGCCCCGCCTCGCCCGAAGCCGACCTGCACATCGGCGTGACCCACACGCCCGACCCCGCCGTGCTCGACGCCATGGCGGCGGACGGCTTCACCCTGCTGCTGGCCGGCCACACCCACGGCGGCCAGGTCTGCGTGCCCGGGGTCGGGGCCCTGGTCACCAACTGCGACCTGCCCCGTCACATGGCCAAGGGCCTGCACCGCTGGCCCCGGTCGTCGGCCTGGCTGCACGTCTCGGCCGGCCTGGGTACGCACCCGACCGCCCCGATCCGGTTCGCCTGCCGGCCGGAGGCCTCCCTGCTCACGCTCGTGCCCCGCTGACCGTCGTTGGTGCGGGGCCGGAGCGGCGACCGGGCGCTGGCCGCCGTCGGCCCCCGGCCTGGGTCTCGTGATCTTGGAAGATCAACCCCCCTATAGGGGGTCTGAACTTCCATGATCTCGAGTGACTCGCCCATGGCCCCGGCGGCCGCCGGGCTCGCCCGCCTCCGGGCCGGGCGGGGGCCGTGCCCCGGACGGGCCACGACGTCGGCCCGGATGCCGGGATACCCGCGTGAGGCCGGCCCGGGGGATGAGCTAACATGACTCGGCACGCTCGATGAGCCGGGATCTCGCCAAGCCGGGATCCGGCGAACCGAGCGGGTCCGGGGTGTGGCGCAGCTTGGCAGCGCGCTTCGTTCGGGACGAAGAGGCCGTGGGTTCAAATCCCGCCACCCCGACCAAGCTGATCTTTCCGCCATCGGAATGGCCTGAACCACCGGTTGGGGTTCAGGCCATGATCGTTTTGGGTCCGGGTGATCCGGCGGCAACCTCGACGAAACGGCCGGCACGGGCCGCATGCGTGGATAGGGTCCACGGTGTGACCCACGGCGAGCGACGCGGCGCGCGGTCCTGGCTGGCCCTGCTGGGCTTCGGGCTGGCGGTCGCCGCGGTCGCGGCCGTGGGTGGGCTCGGCGTCTCCGGTACCGCCGCCGAGTACCAGAGCCTGGTCACGCCGCCGTGGGCGCCACCGTCCTGGCTGTTCGGTCCAGTATGGACAGTCCTGTACATCATGATCGCCGTGGCCGGCTGGGTGGCCTGGCGGCGGGCGGGCTGGACGGCCGGGCTGACGTGGTACGTGGTCCAGCTGGTCCTGAACGCGGCGTGGACGCCGCTGTTCTTCGGCGCCGGCTGGTACGTCGCCGCGCTGGTCGACATCGTGGCCCTCTGGTTCGCCCTGAGCGTGACCGTGGCGCTGTTCTGGCGGACGTCCCGACTGGCCGCGCTCCTGCTCGTCCCGTACTGGGCGTGGGTGGCGTACGCGACCGCGCTCACCGCCGCCATCGTGGCCCTCAACTAGACCATCGGCCGCTACGCCGTGTCGCCGGGGCGGACGAGTCCGGTCTGGTAGGCGATGACGACGAGCTGGGCGCGGTCGCGAGCCCCGAGCTTGGTCATGGCCCGGTTCACGTGGGTCTTGGCCGTCGAGGGCGCCAGGAACAGTCGCTCGGCGATGTCCTGATTGGACAAACCCAGGGCGACCAGCGCCATCACCTCCCGCTCCCGGTCGGTGAGGACGTCCAGGACGCTCGCATCCGACCGCGGGCCGGCATCACCGCTGGCGAGGAACCGGGCGATCAGCGCCCGCGTCGCCTTGGGCGACAGCAGGGCGTCCCCGCTGGCGACGGTCCGGATGCCGTTGAGGAGTTCGTCCGGCGTGGCGCCCTTGCCGAGGAAGCCGCTGGCCCCGACCTGCAACGCCCGCAGGACGTACTCATCGAGCTCGAACGTCGTGAGGATGAGGACCCGTACGCCGGCCAGGTCGTCGTCGGCGGTGATGAGCTCGGTCGCCTGCAGCCCGTCGATGTCCGGCATACGGATGTCCATGAGCACGACGTCGGCCCGCGTCGTGCGCGTGAACTCGACGGCCGCCCGGCCGGTGGCCGCCTCGCCGACGACCTGCAGATCGGGTGCGGACTCGATGATGCCGCGCAGCCCGGTCCGGATCAGGGCCTGGTCGTCGGCGATGAGCACCCGGATCATTCGGCCCCCGAGCGCCCGGCGGTGGGCAGCACCGCATGGACGTGGAATCGCCCGGCCCCGTTCGGCCCGGCCGTCAGGGTGCCGCCGACCGCACTGGCCCGTTCGCGCATTCCGGTCAGCCCGTGGCTCGTGGCGTCCGCTCGTGGCCGCCTGGCGTCGATGGGGTTACCGACGTCGATGACAACCGCGTCGGGGGAGTACTCGATCCGCAGGTCGGCGGCGCCGTCGCGGCCGTGCTTGGCGGCGTTGGTGAGCGCCTCCTGCACGATCCGGTACGCGGCGAAGTCCACCGCCGGTGGCAGCGGCCGCGCCCGGCCCGCCTGCTGGTGCGCCACGCGCAGCCCGGCCGACGCCAGCCGGTCCAGCAGCTCACCCAGTTGGGCCAGACCGCGCACCGGATCGGTAGGCGCGTCGGGGTCCCCGGGCTGGCGCAGCACCGCCAGGATCGTCGCCAGCTCGTTCAGCACGGTGCGGGCCGCCTGGCGGATGTGACTCAGGGCCGCCTCGGCCTGCTCGGGGCGCGTACGCACGGAGTGCTCGGCCAGCCCGGCCTGCACATTGATGACCGCGATGTGGTGGGCGACCACATCGTGCAGTTCCCGGGCGATGCGCACGCGTTCCTCGGTGACCCGACGGCGAGCCTCCGACTCCCGGGTCTGCTCCGCGCGCACGGCCCGATCCTCGACCGCGGCCACGTACGCCCGGCGGGTCCGGACGGCGTCCCCCACCGCCGTCGCCATCCCGATCCACGCCACGGCGCCCAACGGCAGGCCCCACCAGCCTTCGCCCGACCAGGCCACCCCGCCGGCGTACACGATCGCCGCACTGGCCACGCAGGCTAACCAGGCGGTCACCCGCGGCAGGCGCGACGCCACGGTGTAGGCGGCCACGACCGTCGGCGCGAAGAACAGGTGCACGTCGGTGGTGGCGACGGTCGCCACCGCGAGCACTGTGGCGGCGGCGAGAACCGGCAGCGGCCACCGCCGGCGCACCAGCATCAGCCCGAAGCCGACCACCGCGATGAGCCCGTCCACCCACGCCAGCGGGCGGCGCTCGCCCGGCTCGCCGAGGACCGCAACGGCGAGCGTCCCGACCGCGACCGCGGCGCCCAGGGCGGCGTCGACCAGGATCGGCGACACCCGGCCCGGCCGCACCGGCAGCCGACTCGCGCCCGGTTCGTCCACGAAGATCACGCTACCGTCACCGCCGGGTTGGGGCATCGGCCTGTCGTGGTACGCCGATCTACCACGACCGCAGTAGCCAACCGACCGCAGGCGTCCGATGCGGGCGACCCGGCCGCTCGGCCAGCCTTACGTCATCGACGTACGCGAACCCCTGCAACGGAAACGGAGCGGAGCCCATGACCCCCGCCCAGACCCTTTCGACCACCGGTCCCACCCGCGCCCGGCCCGTCCGTACCATCGCCGTCGCCGTCCTCGGCGCCGCCGTGGTCAACGCCGGAATCTTCCTGGCCTTCAGCGCCGCCGGCGGGACCTTCGAGAACACCCGGATGCCCCAACCGGTCGGCCTCCCCGCCGTGCTGGTCCTGACCGTCGTCCCGATGCTCATCGGCCTGAGCGCGGCCGCGCTCCTGGCCCGGCGCTGGCCCGGCCTGGTCACCGTCGGACAAGTGGTCGGACCGGCCCTGGCCCTGGTCACGATCGCTATACCCGCGACCTCGGGCTTCGACACACTCAGCTTCGTCGCGCTCACCCTCATGCACGCCATGGTCGCGGTGGCCGCGTTCCTCGGCCTGGCCGCGCTGAAGCGCTGACGCCTTCCGACCGCCGTACCCGCTACGCCTGGCCGGCCAGCTCGGACACGCCCATGCGCCCGGCCGCGACGGCCCAGGCGTAGTGGCGACGACCCCGCGCCGTCAGCGCACGATCGAAAGGTTGGCCATGTCGACCACGGGCCGGTACCCCAGGGCGATGTAGATCTTGTTCGACACCGGGTTGGCCTGGTCGGTGTACAGGCACACTCGCAAGCCCTGGGCCTGCAGGCGCCGGGACACCTCGGCGACGGCGTTGCTGGCCCAGCCGCGGCCCCGCTGGGCGGCCGGGGTGTAGACCGGGCCGATACGGGACACGCCGAACGCCGGTTGGCTCGCGGCCGTGAGGTGGACCGGCTGTCCCGTGGGATCGACCCAGAACCACAGCTCCTGGTTACGGATGCGGTGCAGCATCGCCGCGCGGTCGGGCAGTTCGTGCGCCGTGGACCCGGCCGGCCGGCCCGCCTGCCGATCGGCGTCGTCGATGAACTCGGCGTACCACTGGATGGCCAGGTCCACCTGGTCCTCGGTGGCGGCCACCAGCTCGCCGGGCACCGGGGCCGGCGGGATCAGCTCGCCGAGCTCGAACAGGCGGGTGTGCATGGCGACCTCGACGCGACCGCCGTCGAGCCGGGCCAGTTCGGTGGCGAAGACGTCGATCGTGGGGAGGGCGCCGTTGACGCCGAGCACCTCCTCACCGCGGTCGTGCAGCGTCCGGGCCAGGGCCACCGCCGCCTCGTCCGGCATCGGGAGGAGGAACGGCGGACGGGGTGGAAAGGGCGCCGTACGCATGCCGACGCCGCGGATCGAGCCGGAGTCGTCGCGGACGACCAGCCACCAGTCGTCGGCCCGCGGGGCGATGCCGTCGGCCGCCTGGGCTACGGTCCGGTGCGCCACGGTGGTGACGACGGTGTTGACCACCGGCTCGGCGGCCAGGTAGTCGCCGGCGGCGGCCAGAAAGTCGGCCGCATCGCGGACGAACTCCAGCTTCATCGAGGACCCTGGCTCTGCGCCCATGCCGCGCAGGGTAGCCGGTACGCCCCCCGCGGGCGCCCCAATTTCCCGGCCTCCGAACCGCCGCAACGACCGCCACCGTCACGACGCCGAAGCCGACGCGGCGGCCCGCGGACGAAAGGCCGCGCCCGTACGCAAGCACCAGTCCGCGCGTACGGGCGCGGCCTCCCGCGGGGGGTGCTGCCGCGGGACGGGTGTCAGGACCTGGTCGCCGTCGTCACCTCGCTCCGCTGCGCCGGGATCTGGGCGAGCTGGGGGAACTTCGCGTCGAAGGCGGGGCGCTCGGAGCGGATGCGGGGGAGACGGTTGAAGTTGCGCAGCGGCGGCGGGCAGGTCGTCACCCACTCCAGCGAGTTGCCGTATCCCCACGGGTCGTCGACGGTGACGATCGGCCCCGCCTTGTACGACTTCCACACGTTGTACAGGAACGGCAGGACCGAGACGCCGAGCAGGAACGCGCCGGCCGTCGAGATCATGTTCAGCGTGGTAAATCCGTCGGTCTCCAGGTAGTCGAAGTAGCGCCGCGGCATGCCCATGTTGCCCAGCCAGTGCTGGACGAGGAAGGTCGTGTTGAAGCCGATGATGGTCAGCCAGAAGTGGACCTTGCCCCAGCGCTCGTCGAGCAGGCGGCCGGTCATCTTGGGGAACCAGAAGTAGATGCCGGAGAAGACCGCGAAGACGATCGTACCGAACAGCGTGTAGTGGAAGTGCGCCACCACGAAGTACGAGTCCGAGACGTGGAAGTCCAGCGGCGGTGAGGCGAGCAGCACGCCGGAGAGCCCACCGAACAGGAACGTCACCATGAACCCGACCGCGAACAGCATCGGCGTCTCGAAGGTGACCGAGCCGTTCCACATGGTGCCGATCCAGTTGAAGAACTTGATGCCGGTGGGCACGGCGATCATGAACGTCAACAGGGAGAAGAAGGGCAGCAGCACCTGGCCCGTGGTGTACATGTGGTGCGCCCATACGCTCATCGACAGCGCGGCGATGCCGAGCGTTGCGGCGATCATGCCCTTGTACCCGAAGATCGGCTTGCGGCTGAACACCGGCACGACCTCGGAGATGATGCCGAAGAACGGCAGCGCGATGACGTACACCTCGGGGTGGCCGAAGAACCAGAACAGGTGCTGCCACAGGATGGGCCCGCCGGTCTCGGCGTCGTAGACGTGGGCGCCGAGCTTACGGTCGGCGAGCAGCGCCATCGCGGCGGCCGCCAGCACCGGGAAGATCATCAGCACGAGCAGCGACGTGATCAGGATGTTCCAGGTAAATACCGGCATCCGCCACATCGTCATGCCCGGCGCCCGCAGGGTGAGGATCGTGGTGACCATGTTGACGGCGCCGAGGATCGTGCCGAGGCCGGAGACGGCGACGCCGACGACCCACAGGTCGGCCCCGGTGCCGGGGGAGTGCTCGGCGTCGGAGAGCGGCACGTAGGCGAACCACCCGAAGTCGGCGGCGCCGTCGGGGGTCAGGAAGCCGAGCAGGGTCGTCAGCCCGCCGAAGAGGAACAGCCAGTACGAGAAGGCGTTCAGCCGCGGGAAGGAGACGTCCGGCGCGCCGATCTGCAGCGGCACGATGTAGTTGGCGAAGCCGAACACGACCGGGGTCGCGAAGAAGAGCAGCATCACCGTGCCGTGCATGGTGAACAGCTGGTTGTACTGCTCGGGCGACAGGTAGTCGGTGCCGGGACGCGCGAGCTCGGCCCGCATGAGCAGGGCCATGAGGCCGCCGACGAGGAAGAACGCGAACGAGGTGATCAGGTACATCAGCCCGATCTGCTTCGCGTCGGTGGTGCGCAGGACGCGCACGAGCAGGGAACCGGGCACCGATCGGCGCACCGGCCAGGGTCGGGTCACCATCGGCTTCGGCTCGACGGCCGTCATGCTCTCCTCCCGGCGAAGGGTTGCGAAGGACTGGGTCGGCGGCGGGGATCAGGACGTCGGGGTGGCCTCATCGGCGGTAATCACTGTTCCGGCGGCACGCTCGGTCCGCTCCTCGCTCGCAAGCTCGCTGCGCTGCTCCCTCGCGCCGGCCGGAGAAATGCGGGTGGCCCGGATCTCGTGCCCGGCGTGGGTCAGGCAGCGCCCGGTCGGCAGGTCGAACCGCCATCCGTGCATCTGGCAGGTCAGCACGTCACCGTCGATCCGAGCGAATCGGGCGAGGTTCGCCTTCAGGTGGGGGCAGTACCGCTGGACCCGCCAGCCGTCGATGTCGACGGTCTCCTCGTCGATGGCCCGGCTCTGCTCGGCGTACCAGGCCTCGGCGTAGTTGAGCCGCTCCTCGGACAGGCACTTGAAGAACGTGTAGACGTACTCGTTGTACTGGCCGATCCGGGCGGCCCGGAACCGGCAGGACAGGAACAGGCTGTTGACCCAGTCGACCTCGCCGGTGTAGAGCAGATGCTCCACAAGGGACCGTCGCGTCCGGAAGCGGTAGCGGACCTTCTCCGGGCGTCGACCAGCCGGCCGCCCGTTGACCGAAGCGGCTACCGACCCGTTCGCCGATGTCGCGGCCGGCCCGTCGACCGACCCGGTCGGCTGCCCGTCCGCCGACGGCGGCGGATCGTCGGCGTACCGGATGTCCCGGTTGGGGAAGTCGAACAGGATGCTCTCCACGACGACGTCGGCGTCGTCGGTGAGGTCGAGACGCACGGGCACGCCGATGCCGTTGGCGATGTGCTCGCTGGCCGCCATGAGCGGCCGCACCCGCCGGCGCAGCTCGGCCAGCACGTCGATCTCGGGGTGCCGCCAGGACCGCCGCTGCGCCTCGATCACCGGCCGGGCCCGGCGCTGGAAGTCGCGCAGGTAGGACTCCTTGTTGGCGAAGAACGCCCGGACGTCCGGGACGGGCTGGGTGACCTCGCAGCCGGTGGCGGTCACCGTGGCCACGGTGCCGGGCAGCAGGATCACCCCGTTGCGCCGCCCCAGCGACTCGTAGTAGTCGATGAACTTCTGCTGGTCGGGGAAGATGTTGCCCTCGTCGTCGGCCAGGTCGTTGTTGTCCCACAGCTCGTCGTCGAGGAAGCACGGTGGCCCGGCGATCGGGAAGACCCAGTCCGCCTTCAGCTCGTCGATGTACCGCAGGGTGCGGTCGAGCTGGCGCTCCCGCTTCTGCTTGCCGAACGCGCGCCGGGCCGCCTCCGGCAGCTCGTAGACCATCGGGTACCAGATGGCGCCCGAGAACTGCAGCAGGTGCGCGTGCACGTGGCCCAGCGCGGCGAAGGCGCTCAGGTCCCGCGGCCGGGCGTCGTTCTGGTTGAGCAGCCGGATGCCGTCGTACTCCACCCACAGCGACGAGTCGCCGATCGGGCCGTCGGTCGGCGAGACCAGCGCCTGGATCATGACCTTCAGCCCGCCGTCGAGGGTGACCGGCTCGTTGGTGCGCGTCCGCAGGAACGAGGTGAAGCCGATCTCGCGCAGCTCGTCCTCGAGGTCGTGCGTGGGGTACTCGGGCAGCAGCACCGTCGCCCGCTTCGACACGTACTTACGCAGGTGGTCGGCGTCGAAGTGGTCGCGGTGCAGGTGCGAGACGTAGAGGTAGTCGCAGGCGCCGAGCCGGTCCCAGTCGAGCCCCGAGTTGTCGGGGAACGGGAACCACGAGGCGAAGTAGGCGGGGTTGACCCACGGGTCGCACAGGATGCTGCCGGCGGCGGTCTCGATGAACAGGCCGGCGTGACCGGTACCGGTGATCCGGATCAGGCCCGGGCCTGCCTCGCTGATGGAGTTGTCCGACCCTTTCGTCACGACGTACCCACCTGGCTCGCACTAACCACGACGAGCCATGCGACCACAATTGATCATGGTCGGGGCAGGGTCGAAGGTCCCGCGGCCCTGGGACCAAAGGCCCGAGTGGGACCAAAGGCCCAAAGCCGGGTCGGCCGGCGTCGTGTCCGGACCGGGCGTCAGCCGCCCAGAGATCGGCGGTCCCGGGATCTGCAAAGCCCTCAGGCAGGAAAGCCGGCGTCACGCGGCCCGGAGTCAGCCCCCGGAGCCAGAAGCCCAGGGTCAGCCACCCGGAGCCAGAAACCCTCGGGATCAGAAAACCCTCGGGGTCAGAGAACCCTCGGGGCCAGCAACCGTCGGAGTCAGCAACCTCGGCGTCAGGGGTCGGCGGTCAACGCCCCCGCCGGCCACCCGCGAACCGGCGGTGGGCCATCCGGCCCCGCTGCCGGATCACCGCCCGCGCGACCAGCAACGCGGTGATCGCCACGGCCTGGGCGCCCAGGATGACCCGGTTGACGTCGACGACCGGCCGCCAGCGCACCTTGCCTTGTTTGATGATGAAAGCGCCGGCCGGCTTGGCCGACAGCCCGAAGCCGCCACCCCCGCCGGCCTCGGTGCCCTCCGGCCCGTTGGCTCCACCGCCACCGCCGCCCCCGGCGCCCACGGTGGCCGCCGGGATCACGATGACCCCGTCCTGCTGGACCGGATCGCCGTACACCTTGTCGGCCATGGTCGCCACCGTTGTCCGAATGACGTCAAGTGGGCTGGTGGTCGTCCCCGTCGTCGTCCCCATGGTCGCCATTCTGCGCCGGACCCCGGGGCCACCGGGGCGGTTCGAAACAGCCGGACCCGTGGGACAGCCGAGGCGTCCTGGGAGGGTTCGTCCGGATTCGACCCGGCCCAATCCCCGCTCGCGCCGGGCCGAGACGACCGCCGCGACGCGTTGATCAACCGGGCGTGCGGGAATGATCAACCGAACGGCGGCATGGCCGCCGTCAGCCGGCCCGTTGAGGCCCCGACCGCGACCGACCCCGCGTGTTGTCGCCGTCGGGCCGGCTTGATAGAACAGGTACCACTTACGACAAACCTCTCGGACGGCGGAACGCGCCGCACCGGTGCGGCGGCGGCGGAAAGGACTCTATATGTCGATCGCAGTCGATCGTGACCCGTCCGCCACGAACCCCGAAAACCAGTTTCCGGTCGTACTGCGTGGCTACGACCGGATGCAGGTCGACGACTACATCGCCCGGCTGCAAGCTGCCGTGCACCAGTCGCAGACCGCACGGGCGGAGGCGGAGGAGCGGCTCGCCCAGGCACAGCAGCGCCTCGCCCAGTCGCAGCGCGCGCTGGCCGAGGTGCAGAAGAACCTGAGCGAACAGGATCGGGTCCTCGAGGAGAGCAAGCGACCCACGCTGTCCGGTCTGGGCACGCGGGTCGAGCAGATCCTGCGCTTGGCCGAGGAGGAGACCACCGCCAACCGCCAGGCCGCGCAGCGCGAGGCCGAGGGCATCGTGTCGGCGGCGCGGCTGGAGGCGCGGGACATCACCGAGCGGGCCCGGGCGGAGGCCGAGGCCATGCGGGCCGCGGCCAAGCGCGACGCGGACAACCTGCGGGCCGCCGCCGCCCAGGAAGCGGCCGAGCTGGTCAACCAGGCCCAGCGCGAGGCGGAGGCCATGCGGTCGGCCGCCGACCGGGACACCAGCGCCCTGCGGACCACGACCGCCCACCAGGTCGCCGAGATCCGCGCCACCGCTGAGCGGGAGGTCGCCCAGATGCGGGCCACCGCCGAGCGCGAGATCACCCAGCTGCTCGCCAAGGCGGCCCGGGACACCGAGGAGCAGCGGGCGGAGGCGGCGCGGCTCACCACCGAGGCCAAGGAGCGCCGGGAGAAGGAGCTGCAGGCGCTGGCGCTGGAGCTGGCCGAGCGGCGGGAGAAGGCCGAGCGCGAGGAGGCCGCCCGGCACGCGGCCGCGGTCGCCGAGGCCAACCGC
>Ga0310834_100372_pt1 | contig 57570 bp, 45 predicted proteins | sample SM_ome_2_FD_201314 | JGI IMG/M metagenome (GOLD analysis project Ga0310834, IMG submission 201314) | Sorghum-adapted microbial communities enriched on stacked mutant (SM) sorghum from Joint BioEnergy Institute, Emeryville, California... ...
CCGGCGATCGGCCCCGACTCGCCGGGCCGGGCCGGAGGCGGGGTGGCGCGCAGGTCGGCGAGGATCGCCTCGTCGTCGGAGGTTGGCGCCTCCCCGGCCGAGGCCGGCTCCGGGGCGGTGGCGGACGAGCGCGCGGCGGTCTCCGGTGCCGGATCGGGGTCGTCCAGGGCGATGTCGATGTCGGTGTCCGGCACGTCGGTGTCCGGCACGCCGGACCGCTGGGCCGGGGGTGTCGGTGCGGAGGCGAGGGTCGAGGCGCTCGTTTCCTCCCGGTCGGGGGAGTGCGGCGGGACCGGCTCGGTCACGACCGTGGCCACGGCCGGGGCGGCGGGGTCGCCCACCGTCGGCCCCGGGCTCGGCCGCCGGGTCTCGCCGGTCGGTCCCGGCCGGGGGCGGCGTGGCAGCGGCGGGGCGGGGGGCGGTTCCACCAGCGTCCCCTCCAGGACGATCGTCCCGCCGGGCGTCTGGCGTACCACCACCGGTTCGTCGCGGGGCGCGGTCCGCCCGTCGGGCCGGTCGTCCCCGTCGTCGTCCCGGTCGTCGCGGTCCTCTCGCTCGTCGGGGAGCCGCTCGTCCTGGTACGGGTCCGGCCCGTCGACCGGCTCGCCGGGGGTGGTGTCCGACGCCGACGGCGTGGCGAACGCGTCGTCCCGGTCGCGCGCCCACGGCGGCGCCTCCTGGGCGATCAGGAACTCGTCGCCGAGCGGGTCGGGACCCTCGAAGGGTGGGGACAGGTCGGCGTTTGCCGCGGCCTCGGCGTGCGTGAGCACCTCGTCCCAGAGGATCCGGACGTGCCGCTGGTCGTCGATGGCGACCATGATCGGCAGGACGGCCCCCGGATCGGGCCACTTCGACACCGGAACCCGAGGGTCGCGGATCTTCACCGAACGGGCCGGCACCCCCGGGGCGTCGATCACGATCTCGAGCTCGCACCGACCGTAGGCCGACGAGGCCGGGGGCTCGGTCACGGTGTGGACGTGGCCGACGCCGGTGACCCAGGCTCGGGGACCGGTGCGGATCGCGGTGACCGCGACCAGGCTGATCGCGAGGGCGAGCAGCGCCACGCCCAGCATGGCGATCGCCCAGCTGCGCATGCCGACGCCGAAGAGCGTGACGAAGGTGGCGAGGGCGCCCAGCACCGCGGCGACGAACTTCCGCACGGGCGCGATCTGACGGCGCCGGTCATCTGCCACAGTGGACCTCCCTACTACGGTCAGGCTAGGCCGGATCGGGCGGGAATGGAACGACCGACGACGCCGGGACACCTCCCCGGGCGGGCGGGGCCCCGGAACCCGGCCCACCCCGGCCGGTCCCGGCCCGGCCTGACCGGGGAGGACGAACCCACGGCTGAGGAGGAGCCGCGACAGGGGGGAGGGGGACCGGGACGCGGCCGGGCGGTTGTGCCGGTGCCGGGTATCGGGGTGAGGACCACCGACGGGGTCGAGTATCGTGGAGAGCCACAGGCGACGACCCGGCCATCACCGGCGAGCCTCCGGAAGAAAGGGCCCTGCCCGACGCGGCCCGAGTAGAACCGGACGGGACCGGCCCGTCACAGCCGGCCAATGAGCGGGCGGTCGGTTCCGACCGTCAAGCGGGGTGGTACCGCGGGTCCGCGGGCGCCGAGGCGCGGCGCACCAGGACTCGTCCTCGCAGACCACAGGCACGTGAGCTGTACCGAGGAGAGCGACCCGCGATGGCGTACCCGAAGAACGCCCCCGCCGGCACGGGCGTGCCCGCCAGCCCCGACCTGCCGGCGATCGAACGTCGCGTGCTCGACGCGTGGGCGGCGGACAAGACCTTCGAGGCGAGCGTCGAGTCCCGGGACGCGGGACCGAACGGCGCCAACGAGTTCGTCTTCTACGACGGTCCGCCGTTCGCCAACGGCCTGCCGCACTACGGCCACCTGCTCACCGGCTACGCCAAGGACGTGGTGCCCCGCTACCAGACGATGCGGGGACGCCGGGTCGAGCGGCGGTTCGGCTGGGACTGCCACGGCCTGCCCGCCGAGGTGGAGGCGGAGAAGCAGCTCGGCATCACCACCAAGGCGGAGATCCTCGACCTCGGGGTGGCCCGGTTCAACGAGGCGTGTCGTACCTCCGTGCTCGCCTACACCAACGAGTGGGAGCGGTACGTCACCCGTCAGGCCCGCTGGGTCGACTTCGGCAACGACTACAAGACGCTTGACCTGAGCTACATGGAAAGCGTCATGTGGGCGTTCAAGCAGCTGTACGAGAAGGGCCTGATCTACGAGGGCTTCAACGTGCTGGCGTACTGCTGGCGCTGCGAGACCCCGCTGTCGAACACCGAGACCCGGATGGACGACGTCTACCGGGACCGGCACGACCCGACGCTGACCGTGTGGTTCACCCTGACCCCGGACGAGGCCGCCCCCGAGCCGGTGCGCGGCCCGGTCCGGGTGGGGGTCTGGACCACCACGCCCTGGACCCTGCCGTCGAACCTCGCACTCGCCGTCGGACCGGACATCGAGTACGCCGTGCTGGAGCGTGACGGCCAGCGGTACGTGGTCGGGGCGGCACGGCTCGGGGCGTACGCCACGGAGCTGGAGGGATTCGAGCGCGTCGGCACGGTGTACGGGCGGGACCTGGTCGGCCGCCGCTACACGCCGCTGTACGACTTCCTCGTGGAGCGGGCCGGGCCGAACGCGTACCAGGTGCTGGGCGCCGACTTCGTCACCACGGAGGACGGGACCGGGGTGGTGCACCTGGCGCCCGCCTTCGGCGAGGACGACCAGAAGGCCTGCACCGCGGCGGGTATCCCGACCATCGTCACCGTCGACGACCACACCCGGTTCACCTCGCTGGTCCCGCCGTACGAGGGGGAGCAGGTCTTCGACGTCAACCGGTCGGTGATCCGGGAGCTGAAGGAGCGCGGGGTGGTGCTCCGGCAGGACACCTACACCCACGCGTACCCGCACTGCTGGCGCTGCGACACCCCGCTGGTCTACAAGGCGGTCTCCTCCTGGTTCGTCGCGGTGACGAAGATCAGGGACCGGATGGTCGAGCTGAACCAGCAGATCAACTGGACTCCGGGGCACGTCAAGGACGGCTCGTTCGGCAAGTGGCTGGCCAACGCCCGGGACTGGTCGATCAGCCGGAACCGGTTCTGGGGGTCGCCGATCCCGGTGTGGAAGTCCGACGACCCGAACTACCCCCGGGTGGACGTCTACGGCTCGCTGGAGGAGCTGGAGCGTGACTTCGGGGTGAAGGTCACCGACCTGCACCGTCCCGGCATCGACGAGCTGACCCGGCCCAACCCGGACGACCCGACCGGCAGGTCGACGATGCGCCGGGTGCCGGAGGTGCTGGACTGCTGGTTCGAGTCCGGGTCGATGCCGTTCGCCCAGGTCCACTACCCGTTCGAGAACCGCGAGTGGTTCGAGCACCACTATCCCGGCGACTTCATCGTCGAGTACCAGCCGCAGGTGCGGGGCTGGTTCTACACCATGCACGTGTTGGCGACCGCGCTGTTCGACCGGCCGGCCTTCCGCAACGCCGTGGTGCACGGCATCGTGCTCGGGTCCGACGGGCGCAAGATGTCCAAGAGCCTGCGTAACTACCCGGACGTCTACGAGATGTTCGACACGTACGGCTCGGACGCGATGCGCTGGACGCTGATGGCCTCGCCGGTGTTGCGCGGTGGGGACGTCGTGGTCAGCGAGGCGGCGATCCGGGACTCGGTGCGCCAGGTGCTGCTGCCGTACTGGAACGTCTGGTACTTCTTCTCGCTCTACGCGAACGCGGAGGGATACACGGCCAGGTGGCGGACCGACGCCGGCTCGACGGCGGGTGGCGGCGACGCCGCCGGCAGCCTGTTGGACCGGTACGTGCTGGCCAAGACCCGGGAGCTGATCGAGTCGGTCACGGCGCAGCTCGACACGTACGACATCTCCGGTGCCTGCGCCTCGGTCCGGTCCTTCCTGGACGCGCTGACCAACTGGTACGTCCGGCGGTCCCGGGACCGTTTCTGGTCCGGTGACCGGGACGCCTTCGACACCCTCTACACGGTGCTGGAGACGGTGAGCCGGGTGTTGGCCCCGCTGGCCCCGCTCACCGCCGAGGAGGTGTGGCGCGGGCTGACCGGGGAACGGTCGGTGCACCTGACCGACTGGCCGGATCCGGCCGCGTTCCCGGCCGACCCCGAGCTGGTCGCGGCGATGGACGCGATCCGTGCCGTGGCCTCGGCCGCGCTGTCGCTGCGCAAGACCAAGGGGCTGCGGGTTCGCCTGCCGTTGCCGAAGCTGACCGTGGCGACCCCGGCCGCGGAGACCCTGCGGCCCTTCGCCGACCTGGTCGCCGACGAGGTCAACGTCAAGTCGGTCGAGTTCAGCACGGAGCTGGGCAGCTACTGCGAGCAGGTGTTGACCGTGGTGCCCCGGGTTCTCGGCCCCCGGGTCGGCAGGCAGGTCCAGGCGGTGATCAAGGCGGTGAAGGCCGGCGACTGGACGCTGGTCGACGGCGTTCCGGAGGCGGCCGGGGTGCGGCTGGAGCCGGGTGAGTACGAGCTGAGGCTGGTGCCGGCCGACCCGGCGCAGTCGGCACCGCTGCCCGGCGGCGAGGGCGTGGTGGTGCTGGACACCACCGTGACTCCGGAACTGGCCGCCGAGGGCCTGGCCCGGGACGTGGTCCGGGTCGTGCAGCAGGCCCGCCGGGACGCGCGCCTGGACGTGTCGGACCGGATCGACCTGCTGATCGGGGCCGGGCCGGAGGTGACCGCGGCGGTGGCGGCGCACCGGGACTTCGTGGCCCGGGAGGTGCTCGCCGAGTCGATCGACTACACGACGCCGGAGCAGGTGACGGACGGCTTCGCCGGCGAGGTCGGCGAGGACGAGCCGGTGACGGTCCGGGTACGCCGGCGCTGACCTGCCTGACCGGCCCGCCGACGACGCGTCGCACGGCGTAGCCGTGCCTGCCGGTACGGGTGACCGGTGTGGTCGCCCGTACCGGCGCGCCGGGCGTCGGCTACCGTGACAGCCGCCCACCAATCCGACCGCCGGAGGCCCCGTGCCGCTGCTCTACACCATCGGTCAGTACACCGTCGCTCCTGTCCTGCGGGCTCTGTGGCGCCCCGTCGTCGAAGGCCTGGAGAACGTCCCGGCGACCGGAGGCGCGATCTTCGCCGGCAACCATCTCTCGGTCGCCGACGAGATCTTCCTCGGTGCGGTGATCCCCCGGCACCTCGCGTTCTGGGCCAAGTCGGAGTACTTCACCGGCACCGGGCTGCGGGGTTGGCTGACCCGGTCGCTGGTGACCGCGCTCGGGGCGATCCGGGTCGACCGCAGCGGCGGTCGGGCCGCGCTCTCCGCGTTCGACAGCGCCATCCCGGTGTTGCGGGCCGGGGATCTGGTCGCGCTGTATCCGGAGGGGACCCGTTCGCCGGACGGGCGGCTCTACCGGGGTCGGACCGGGGTGGCCCGGCTGGCCTTGGCCGCCGGGGTGCCGGTGATCCCGGTGGGGACGCTCGGCACGGACAAGGTGCAGCCGATCGGGGCCCGGATGCCCCGGCTCGGCGCAGGGAAGATCATCATCCGTATCGGCAAGCCCCTCGACTTCACCGGCCGGCCGATGGACCGGACGTCGCTGCGCGAGATCACCGACGAGATCATGATGGAGATCCAGAAGCTGACCGGCCAGGAGTACGTGCCCCGGTACGCCCCGGCGCGCGGCGCCCCGGGCGGTGCGGCACCCCCGGCGACGCCCTGACCCGCGCCCGCGCCCGCCGGGCCGCTCGCCCCGGTGCCGTCGCGCCCGCCACCGGCCGGCGCCGTTGTGCGGTGCCGGCCGTCCTCCCCGCCGGTCAGTCCCGCTGGATGATCTCCTCGCGCATCGTCACCAGCAGTTCCGCGCTCTCGTCGACGTTGCGGAACGTGAACGACCCGGTGATCAGGCTGCCGTGGTCGGCCACGGTGCAGACCACCACCGATTCGCCCCGCTCCCGGCCGACTCCGCACCGCCGGTGTTCACCCCGCACCCCCGTGTCGACGTCACGGACGTCCCTGAGGTCGTACTGCTTCGCGAGCTCGCCGAACTCGTCCTCCAGGTCGGACTGTGGGTCCAGTCGCAGGCCGGTGGTGCCGAAGACCGTGACCCGCTTGCCGCGCCCGTCCCGGTAGACGGCGGCGAAGGTCGTCTCCGCGATCCAGTTCCGCATCCGCAGGCTCGTCTTGAGGTCCTCGGCGACCTGCTGGTCCTCCCGGCCGCTCTGCAACCGGAGGTCCAGCACCCGCTCGGGCAGCGGATCCGCCGGCCGGGCCGGGTACTGGTTCCAGATGGGCCAGAGGTAGTACCCGGGAAGGCCGCAGCAGCAGGCGACGGTGAGCAGGGTCAGGGTCAGCATGACCCAGGGCCAGCGGCGACGGCGGCGTACCGGGATCGCCACGTGGTCGCGTGGTGGCTTCCAGTCCGGCGGGGGTGGTGCGGGCTGTTTCCGCCTCGAACCCGCCGTCCGGGGCGGAGCCACCGGTGGCGGTGGTGCGACCGGCGCCGAAGACCGTCGGGTCGCGGGCGGCTGGCGGGGCGACGGAGCGACGGGTACGGCGGTTCCGGCCGGCATGGGCGGCGCCGGCTCCGTCGACGTCCCGTATCCGGCCGCGGGTTGGGAGGACACGGGATCCGGATGCGGGTGCGGCGGCGTGGCCCAGGGGTCGTGGGCGACTCCGGCCCAGGGGTCGACCGGCGTCGGTATCTCGGCCTCCTCCGGGTCCACCGCCGGCATCCGCAACGTGGGGTCGAGACGACGCGGCGTGGGCGGGGCCGGAGCCGAGCCGGGTGCGGCCGGCGCCGGTACGTCCGGCTCGTCGTCCTCGTCGTCGTCGAACCAGCGGCGTCCGCGCCGCCGTGGCGGCGGCACGGCCGCCGACGCGGTCCAGCGGGGGGCGACCACCCGGGTCGGTGCGGAGTCCCGTTCGGGCGTCGCGGCCGTGAGCGGGCCCGGTGTGTCGGGGCGCGGTCGCGCGTCCGCCGCCGGGCCGTCGCCCGCGGCGACGCGGGTGGGTTCGTCGTCGGCCGCGGCGGCGCGGGTGGGTTCGTCTCCGGGCGCGGCGGCGCGGGTCGGCTCGTCCCCGGGCGTGCCACCACGGGTGGGGTCGCCGGTCTCGACGGCGCGGGGCGTCGCGTCCCGGCACGCGCTGCCCGCCGGTTCGGTCGCGTCCACCTCGGGCGAGCCGCCGTCGCCCGCGGTGCGGGTCCCGGCCGCCACCGCGTCGGCCGGGCCGGCCGCCACACCGTCCGCGCGGGTCCCGAGGCGGACGGTGGCCTCCGCGGGCGGGCCGGGAACGGCCCCGTCGTGGTCGTCGCGGTCACCGTCCGACGCAGGCTGGGCCGGTTGCGCGTGCCCCCCCACGGTGGCCTGGCCCGCCGACTGACCCTCCTCCGGCAGAGGCGGAAGCATCCTGGCTCTCCTCTCGCGCTCGTCCGAGGTTAGTACCGTGGTACCAGTTCGTCCGGTCGTGGTCCGGCCGTGCGTGGCCGGACCACGCCGCGTGTGCCGGGGATGGGTTGGCACCCGGGTTAGGGTTCCTTGCCGTCCGGGGCGCCGCGTTCCCGCGTACTCTGGATGGTCAATCGTGTCCAGCACACTCTTCCGGGAGGTCCCATGAGCGCCGCGTCGACTGCCGCGAGCAGGTCAGCGGCGATGACGGTGTGGCCGCAGCTCGAACCGTTGCTGCCCCTGGTGAGCAAGCCGATCCAGTACGTCGGCGGCGAACTGGGCGCGGTGGTGAAGGACTGGGAGTCGGCGGCGGTCCGCTGGGCGCTGATGTATCCCGACGCGTACGAGGTGGGCCTGCCCAACCAGGGTGTGCAGATTCTCTACGAGGTGCTCAACGAGCAGCCGGACGTGCTCGCCGAGCGGACGTACGCGGTCTGGCCGGACCTGGAGAGGCTGATGCGGGCGCACGGCGTCCCGCAGTTCACCCTCGAGGCGCACCGGCCGGTCGGGGCGTTCGACCTGCTCGGCGTCTCGTTCGCCACCGAGCTGGGCTACACCAACCTGCTCACCGCGCTCGACCTGGCCGGGATTCCGCTGCTGGCCGCCGACCGGACCGAGGCGCACCCGGTGGTCCTGGCCGGCGGGCACGCCGCGTTCAACCCGGAGCCGATCGCGGACTTCCTCGACGCGGCGGTGCTCGGCGACGGCGAGGAGGCCGTCCTCGAGATCACCGACATCGTCCGGCGGTGGAAGGCGGAGGGACGCCCCGGCGGGCGGGACGAGCTGCTGCTGCGGCTGGCCCGCACCGAGAGCGTCTACGTGCCGCGCTTCTACGACGTCGACTACCTGCCCGACGGTCGGATCCAGCGGGTCGTGCCGAACCGGCCGGACGTGCCGTTCCGGGTTCGCAAGCGCACGACGATGGACCTGGACGCCTGGCCGTACCCGAAGAAGCCGCTCGTGCCGCTCGCCGAGACGGTGCACGAGCGGTACGCGGTGGAGATCTTCCGGGGCTGCACCCGGGGCTGCCGGTTCTGCCAGGCCGGCATGATCACCCGGCCGGTCCGGGAACGGTCGATCACGACCGTGGGGCAGATGGTGCAGCAGGGTCTGGAGTACTCCGGTTTCTCCGAGGTCGGGCTGCTGTCGCTGTCGTCGGCCGACCACTCGGAGATCGGTGACATCTGCTCCGGCCTGGCCGACCGGTACGCGGGGACGAACATCTCGCTCTCGCTGCCGTCGACCCGGGTCGACGCGTTCAACATCGAGCTGGCCCAGGAGCTGAGCCGCAACGGGCGGCGGACCGGCCTCACCTTCGCCCCGGAGGGCGGGTCCGAGCGGATCCGGCGTGTGATCAACAAGATGGTGACGGAGGAGGATCTGATCCGCACCGTCGTCACCGCGTACACCAACGGCTGGCGCCACGTGAAGCTCTACTTCATGTGCGGGCTGCCGACCGAGACCGACGAGGACGTCCTGCAGATCGCCCGGCTCGCACACGAGGTGATCAAGGCGGGTCGGGAGGCGACCGGCTCGAAGGACATCCGCTGCACGGTGTCGATCGGCGGGTTCGTCCCCAAGCCGCACACACCGTTCCAGTGGGCGGCGATGGAACGGCCCGAGGTGATCGACAACCGGCTCAGGCTGCTGAAGGAGGCGATCAACGCCGACCGCTCCCTGGGCCGGGCGATCGGCTTCCGGTATCACGACGGCGAGCCGTCGCTGATCGAGGGCCTGTTGAGCCGGGGCGACCGCCGGGTGGGGGCCGTCATTCGGAAGGTCTGGGAGAACGGCGGCCGGTTCGACGGGTGGAGTGAGCACTTCTCGTTCCAGCGCTGGGTGGACGCCGCCGCCGAGGTGCTGCCGCCGCTCGGCGTGGACCTCGACTGGTACACCGTGCGGGAGCGCGGGGAGACCGAGGTGCTCCCCTGGGACCACCTCGACTCCGGCCTGGACAAGGACTGGCTCTGGCAGGACTGGCAGAACGCGTTGGCCGAGTGCGAGCAGGACGACTGCCGGTGGACGCCCTGCTACGACTGCGGGGTGTGCCCCTCGATGGACACGGAGATCCAGATCGGGCCGACCGGCCGGAAGCTGCTGCCGCTGACCCCGGTGCGGGGTCTGCGGACGCCGGCCGCCTCGCCCCGCTGACCACGTCGACCCGACTCGTCCCGGAGCGGCGGTGTATCGCTCCGGGACGACCGTCGGGAACCTTCCGCACACCAAGGAGCAACGATCAGTAGCAAACCACAGCCCGAGGGCGGTCAGGCGCCGGTTGTCCAGCGGATCCGGATCAGGTACGCCAAGCGGGGTCCGCTGAGATTCACCTCGCACCGGGACTTCGCCCGCGCGTTCGAGCGCGCGTTGCGCCGGGCCGGCGTACCGGTCGCGTACTCGCAGGGCTTCACGCCCCATCCCAAGATTTCCTACGCCAGCGCGGCGCCAACCGGTGTGGCCAGCGAGGCGGAGTATCTGGAGATCGGGCTTCGGGAGGAGGTCGACCCGACGGAGCTGCGGCTCGCGCTCGACGCCGCGTTGTCTCCGGGTCTCGACATCCTCGACGCCGTCGTCGCCGGGCCCGGAAGCCTCGCCGACCGGATCGACGCGTCACGGTGGCGGCTGGAGCTGCCGGGTGTGGAGCCCGACGTCCTGCGTCACGCCGTATCGGCCTTTCGGGCCGCCTCGGAGGTCCCCGTCGAGCGGATGACGAAGCAGGGCCGACGCGTCGTCGACGCGCGCAAGGCCGTGCTGAGTATCGATGTGATCACGCCGACCGAGGCACCTTCCGAGGTCGGAGGCGTACCGTGTGCGATACTCGAGGTGGTCGTGCGACAGGTCACCCCGTCCGTACGACCCGATGACGTCCTTTCCGGCCTCCGCGTGGTGGCCGACCTGGAGCCGCCGGTGCCGCCCCGGGCGACCCGGCTGGCGCAGGGCACGGTGACCGCGCAGGGGGAGATCGTCGATCCGTTGGAGGCGGATCGCGACGGGGCAGCCATCGGCGAACGCTAGCCGGAGGTCCGGCCGGCGGTCAGGCAGGCAGACTTCGGTGGCCCGGTCACCTCGACGCGTCGCCGGAAACATCTTGCGGCATCCCTGCGTGGCAGCGCTCACCCGCGCCCGGGGAGGCCAGAACTGGAGAACGTCCATGCTCGAAAACGAGCCCGAGGGCGGGGAGCGTACCGGTTCGGAACCGGTTGACGCGACCGCCGAAGAAAGAGAAACCAGTAGCAGCAAGGCGCCGACCCGGCGTACCCGTACCTCCCGGCGCCGGACCCCGGCGCCGCCGAGCGAGCCGGCTCCGACCGGCGCGCCGGTCGAGGCGTCGACCTCGCTCCGCTCGACCAGCGGCGAGGCGACCGACGCCGAGGTGTTGACCCCGGTGGCGGGTGACACGGAAAGTCCGCCGAAGACACCGCGTCGGCGCCGCAAGGCCACCACCGCGGACACGAGGGCCGGAACCGGGCCGGCGGAGGCCGACGCGTCCGTCGTCACGGGTGCTTCCGGCCCGGCGGCCGATGCCGGGTCCGCCCCGGGCGGCGCTTCCGGCACCTCGGCTGTGGAGGGCGCCGCCGGAGCCGGCCAGGGCGGTCCGGCCACGGCGGCGGACGCCACGACCGTGCCGTCGGGTGCCGGTGCGACGGCATCCGACGGCGGTGCGGCAACGGGCCCCGCCGGTGGTACGGGGACGACACCCGACCCCGTGGCGGGAACAGCCCACGACGCCGGCGCCCCGACGGCGGCCGGTGAGGCGGCCGCGCCGGTCAGGGCGACACGCACCCGCCGGAAGAGGGTCACCGTCACGCCGGCTGCCCCACCTGCGGCGTCCGCCGGCGAGACGACGGTCGGCGAGGAGCGGGGCGACGCCGGTCGGCGTCCGGTGGTGACGCCGAACGAGACGTCCGAGCCCGCGGCGGCCGGCGACGCGGTGGTCACCGGTGGGCCGTCGGGCGGCGCCCCGGTCGGCGGCGCCGTGACCACCCCGGGCGCGCCGGAGCCGACCGTGAGCGGTGTCGAGGCCGCCGCGGCCCACACGACCGGTACGGGCGGGGTCGGCGAGGAGCAGCCGCGGCCCCGTCGCGCGGTGCTCTCCGCGCCGACCGTGCTGTTCATGGCCCCGCAGCCGGAGGCGTCGACCACGCGCGCCGAGACCGAGCCGGCCGGGTGGCCGGAGGCCGCCGAGACCGAACCGGGTGAGTCGGTGACCGTCCGTCGCCGGCGTCGTGGCCGTCGCGCCGCGGAGCCGACCGAGCCCGAGACCGGGGTGGAGCCGGAGGCGGAGCTGGCCGACACGCCCGAGGAACCCGCGGACGAGGCGGAGCGGGGCGAGGGCGAGGAGACGACGACGGGCCGCCGCCGCCGGCGGCGTGGCCGCCGCGGCCGGGGACGTGGCAAGGGCACCCCGGACGAGCTCGAAGAGGTGGTGGAGGAGCAGCAGCCGGCCGCCCAGACCGAGACACCCGCCGCCGAGCCCGGTGAGGGGGACGACGAGGAGGAGGAAGCCGAGGCCGCGGCCGACGGGGTGACCACCCGGCGGCGTCGGCGCCGCCGCCGCAAGGGTGCCGTGGACACCACGGAGACCGTCGCCGACGACGGCGTGCCGACGGTCATCAAGATCCGGGAACCGCGGAAGGTCGTCGACGAGGTCCAGGGCGTCTCCGGCTCGACCCGGCTCGAGGCCAAGCGGCAGCGTCGACGCGACGGTCGCGAGCAACGGCGTACCCGGCCGCCGATTCTGACCGAGTCGGAGTTCCTGGCCCGCCGGGAGGCGGTCGACCGGGTGATGGTGATCCGCCAGCGCGGCGACCGGACCCAGATCGCCGTACTGGAGGACGGGGTGCTGGTCGAGCACTACGTCAGCCGGGCGTCCTCCGGCACGATGGCCGGCAACGTCTATCTGGGCAAGGTGCAGAACGTGCTGCCCAGCATGGAGGCGGCCTTCGTCGACGTCGGGCGCGGCCGGAACGCGGTGCTGTACGCCGGCGAGGTCAACTGGGACATCACCGGGCTTGAGGGCCGGGCCCGCTCGATCGAGCAGGCGCTGCGTTCCGGCGACTCCGTGCTGGTGCAGGTCACCAAGGACCCGATCGGGCACAAGGGGGCGCGGCTGACCAGCCATATCGCCCTGTCCGGTCGGCACCTGGTCTACGTGCCGCACGGCAACGCCTCCGGGATCAGCCGGAAGCTGCCGGACACCGAGCGCAAGCGGTTGCGCGACATCCTCAAGAAGCTGGTGCCGGAGGGGGCCGGTGTGATCGTCCGGACCGCCGCCGAGGGAGCCACCGAGGACGAACTGGCCCGGGACATCAAGCGGCTCCAGGCGCAGTGGGAGGACATCCAGGCCAAGGCCGCCGCGGGGAACGCTCCGGTGCTCCTGTACGAGGAGCCGGACCTGGTGATCCGGGTGGTCCGGGACCTCTTCAACGAGGACTTCCGCGAACTTGTCATCCAGGGCGCCGAGGCGTACGACATGGTCGAGTCGTACCTGTCGCACGTCTCGCCGGACCTGGTGCCCCGGCTGCGTCGGCACACCGGCCCCGTCGACGTCTTCGCCGAGCGCCGGATCGACGAGCAGATTCTCAAGGGCCTGGACCGGAAGGTCTTCCTCCCCTCCGGCGGTCACCTGGTGATCGACCGTACCGAGGCGATGACCGTCATCGACGTCAACACCGGCAAGTACACCGGTGCGGGCGGCAACCTGGAGGAGACGGTCACCCGTAACAACCTTGAGGCGGCCGAGGAGATCGTCCGCCAGCTCCGGCTGCGTGACCTCGGCGGCATCATCGTGATCGACTTCATCGACATGGTGCTGGAGTCGAACCGCGAACTGGTGCTGCGCCGGCTCACCGAGTGCCTGGGCCGGGACCGTACCAAGCACCAGGTCACCGAGATCACCTCGCTCGGCCTGGTCCAGATGACCCGCAAGCGGATCGGCGCCGGCCTGCTGGAGGCGTTCAGCGAGACCTGTGAGCACTGCAAGGGCCGTGGGGTGATCATCCACCCCGAACCGTGGCCGGAGAAGTCCCGCTCGGGCGGGGGTGACAAGGTCAAGGCGGTCGCCTCGTCGGCCACCAGCGCCCCGGCCGCCACCGCCGCCACCCCGGCACCGGCACCGGCCACGACCGCCGCCCCGGAACCGGCCGCCGCGGCCACGGCGGTGTCGCCGGCCGCGACCGCCACGGTGACACCGGCGCCGGATGCCGCCGAGACGGCACCACCGGCTGAGCCAACCACCCCGTCGACCCCGACGACCCGCCGCCGCGGTCGCAGGGCCGCCTCGGAGCGGGTCGTCGTCGAGGTGTCCCCGGCCCACGGCGACACCGGCGGTGACGACCCGTCCCGGTACGGGGCCGGGGCCGAGGAGACGCCGGCCGCCGGCGCCGCCGGACCCACGACGCCGTCGATGCGGCTGGCGGGTCCGGACGACCCGGACGCCCTTCCGGAGAACGGCGACCCGGACGCGGGGGCCGACCCGGCGGATGCCGTGGGCCGACGGCGGGTCCGGCGCGCCGCAGCCCGGCGGCGTACCCGGCCGTGAGGGCGGCGCGGAACCGTCGCGGCAGCCGGTGACGGCCGGCCGCGACGGTCGTCGGCGCCTCGGCCCGCGGTCGGCGGCTGGTGGTGGCTGTGACGATCGTGGAGGATGTGGTTAGCTGGCCCACGTCCTTCGCGATCCGTCGATCGGGCGCGCCCCGCGCCGGCCGGACATCCGAAGGACGGGCCATCCCGCTCGGAGGAGACGAAACATGCGACGTCTGCTGGCGACCGTCGCCCTCGCCGCCGCCCTGGTGACGCCCGCAGCCTGTGCGAGCGAGCGGGACGGCGTGGGCGCCCCGCCGCCGTCCGGCACCGGCACGCCGTCCGACACGTCCGCCTCGGAGGCCCCGGCGACCGGTGCGCCGGAGTCGGGGCCGACCCAACCGCCGTCCGTCGCCGGGGCGCCGAGTCCGGCCGGTGGCAACGCCAAGGAGGTCTGCGAGGCGGCCACCACGGCCAGCGCCGAGCACGTACGCGTCTTTGTCGAGGAGTTGGGCAAGTCGCTGCAGGCGAACGCGGCCAAGGACGCCGCCGCCGCCAGGGCCGCGCAACGCAGGGCGGAGGAGGCGCTGCGCGCCTGGAGCAGTGCCATGCGCGAACAGTCCGCCAGGGCCACCGACGAGCGGTTGAAGGCCGTTCTGGCCGACATCGGCGCCGAGGTGGCGACGATGAAGGCCAGCGTCGACTCCATCGACGAGGCCAAGCTCGACCAGTTGCAGCAGCGGCTGGACCAGCTCTGCGTGACCTGACGGCCTGACCCCGCCGCCCTGGGTGGTGCCCGCACCCCGCGGGGCGGGTCGCCCAGGGCGAGTCGTGGGGCCGGTTTGAGGCCCGGAGTGGTCATGGCGTACGCTTGCCTGCGGCGCACGCCATGTGCCATGTTCCCGCGTGCCCGCTCCGGACCCGCTGCGGTGGGGTGGGCTCTCGCGAACACCACCCGCAGCCTCAACGACAGGGAGTCCGCGTCCGATGTACGCGATCGTCAAGACCGGCGGCAAGCAGTACAAGGTCGCCGAGGGCGACGTGATCGAGGTCGAGAAGCTGGCCGGCCAGCCCGGCGACGCGGTCTCGCTGACCCCGGTGCTCCTCGTCGACGGTGACAACCTGGTGACCGACTCGGCGGGGCTCGCCAACGTGACGGTGTCCGGCGAGATCGCCGCGCACGTCAAGGGTCCGAAGATCCGGATCCACAAGTTCAAGAGCAAGACCGGCTACCACAAGCGCCAGGGTCACCGGCAGCCGTTGACCCGGGTCAGGGTGACCGGGATCAGCAGGTAAGCGTCCAGCGGAAAGTAAGGTCGTCCTCAGATGGCTCACAAGAAGGGTGCGTCCAGCTCGCGGAACGGCCGCGATTCCGCGGCGCAGCGGCTCGGCGTCAAGCGGTTCGGTGGTCAGCTGGTCAACGCCGGCGAGATCCTGGTCCGGCAGAGGGGCACGAAGTTCCACCCCGGTGACCTGGTCGGTCGCGGCGGTGACGACACGCTCTTCGCCCTGGCCGCCGGCACGGTCAAGTTCGGCACCCGGCGCGGGCGCAAGATCGTCAGCATCGTGCCGGCCGAGCAGTAACGTCAGCTCTGCGGCGGAGCGGGCCACGGACCTGGTGTCCGGGCCCGCTCCGCCGTTTCGCAACCGGGTGTCGCCGGTGGCGGTCCGGCCGGTGCCGTCGGTGGTCCCACCCGTCCCGCCCGCCGTGCCCGCGCCGTCCGCGTGGCGGGGACACGGCCCGGTACCTCGGCGTCGATGAAAGGATTGCAGCGTGACGATGTTCGTTGACCGGGTCGTACTGCACCTGCAGGCCGGTGACGGCGGGCACGGTTGCGTCTCGATCCGCCGGGAGAAGTTCAAGCCGTTCGGCGGGCCGGACGGGGGCAACGGCGGACACGGCGGCAGCGTGTCCCTGGTCGTCGACCCGCAGGTACACACCCTGCTCGACTTCCACTTCCGCCCGCACGTCAAGGCGGAGAACGGCAAGAGCGGCGCCGGGTCCAACCGGGACGGCGCGAACGGTGCCGACCTGGTGCTGAAGGTGCCGGACGGGACGGTCGTGCACGCCATGGACGGGACCGTCCTCGCCGACCTCGTCGGGGCCGGCACCACCTTCGAGGCGGCCCGGGGCGGCCGGGGCGGCCGGGGCAACGCGGCGCTGGCCAACGCCCGGCGGAAGGCCCCCGGCTTCGCCGAGCTGGGTGAGCCCGGGGAACGGCGGGACGTCATCCTCGAACTCAAGAGCGTCGCCGACGTCGGGCTGGTCGGTTTCCCGTCGGCGGGCAAGTCCTCGCTGATCTCGGCCATCTCGGCGGCCAAGCCGAAGATCGCCGACTACCCGTTCACCACCCTCGTGCCGAACCTCGGCGTGGTCCGGGTCGGTGAGCACACCTACACCGTCGCCGACGTGCCGGGGCTGATCCCGGGCGCCGCCCACGGCAAGGGGCTCGGGCTGGAGTTCCTCCGGCACGTCGAGCGCTGTGCCGTGCTGGTGCACGTCGTCGACACGGCGACCATGGAGCCCGGGCGCGACCCGCTCGCCGACATCGACGCGATCGAGGCCGAGCTCGCCGCGTACGGCCGGGGCCTGGCCGACCGGCCCCGGATCGTCGCCCTCAACAAGGTGGACGTGCCGGACGGCCGGGACCTCGCCGAGATCGTCCGTCCGGACCTCGAAGCCCGGGGCCTGCGGGTCTTCGAGATCTCCGCGGTGACCCGGGAAGGGCTGCGCGAGCTGACCTACGCGCTGGCTGAGCTGGTGGAGCAGGCCAGGGCGGCGGCCCCCGCTCCGGAACCGACCCGGATCGTCATCCGGCCGCCGGCCGTCGACGACGCCGGGTTCACCATCGAGCGGGAGCCCGACGGGGCGTACGTGGTGCGGGGGCCCCGGCCGGAGCGGTGGGTCCGGCAGACCAACTTCGACAACGACGAGGCCGTCGGTTACCTGGCCGACCGGCTGGCCCGGCTGGGCGTCGAGGAAGAGCTCGCCAGGCTCGGTGCCCAACCGGGTGACCTCGTCCGGATCGGCGACCGGGAGTTCGACTGGCAGCCGACGCTCTACGCCGGGACGGACTTCGTACCGGGCGCGCGGGGGACCGACTACCGGCTGGCGGAGAAACCGACCCGGCCGACGGCGGCGGAACGGTTGGCGGCCCGGAGGGCCCGGCGGCAGCGTCCTCCGGAGGAGGAGGCGGCCGGGGTCAGCGACACGGCGCGCGAGGAGGACGTGCCGGACGACGGCGACCTGGACTAGCGGGTCCGGTCGTGCGCCGCACCGGTGCCCTCCGGGGAGAGCCACCTCGGGAAAGCCTTGCCGAAACGGCGCGTGGCCACGGTCCGGGAGGTCAGCCGAGCAGGCCGATGGCCCGCTTCGCCCGGTACACCGTGTCCGCGGCGGTCTCGCGGGCGCGCTCCACGCCCTCGTCGAGGACCCGTCGGACGTACCCGGGGTCGCGGGCCAGCTCGGCGTGGCGGAGCCGGATCGGTCGGAGCAGACCGTCGAGCGCCTCGACCACGGCGTCCTTGAGCTGGGCGCACGAGCGGTAGTCGGCGGCGAGCGCGGCCGGGGTGGTGTCCACGGCGGCGGCGAGGATGGTGAGCAGGTTCGCCACGCCCGGCCGGCTTGCCGGGTCGTACGTGACGGTCCGGCCGCCGTCGGTCACCGCGCGCGTCACCTTGCGCCGGATCACCTCGGGCGGGTCGAGCAGGAAGATCACGCCCGCGTCGTTGCCGTTCGTCTTGCCCATCTTCCCGGTCGGGTTGGTCAGATCCAGCACGCGGGCGGCGACGGCCGGGTGGACCGCCCGGGGCACCACGAACGTCTGGCCGTAGCGGGCGTTGAACCGTCGGGCGATGGTCCGGGTCAGCTCGAGGTGCTGACTCTGGTCCGCGCCGACCGGAACCTCCGTGACGCCGTGCAGCAGGATGTCGGCGGCCATCAACACGGGATAGCTGAGCAGGCTCAGCCGGACGTGTTGTCGGGCCGCCGACCTCTCCCTGAACTGGATCATCCGGTGCGCCTCGCCGTAGGCGGCGGTGCACTCCAGCAGGTAGTGCAGTTCGGTGTGCTGCGGAAGCTGGGACTGCACGTAGAACACCGTCCGGTCCGGGTCGAGGCCGGCGGCGAGCAGCGTGGTGGCCTGTTCCAGGGTCAGCGACCGGACCTGGTTCGGCTGGTGCGCCACGGTGAGCGCGTGCAGGTCGGCGAGGAAGACGATCGTCTCCGTCCGGTACTGGTCGGCGACGGCCGGTCGGATCGCTCCCAGCAGGTTGCCGAGGTGAAGGCGACCGGTGGGCTTGAGGCCGGTGATCCGGCGTACCCCGGAGGCGGTCCGGGTCGGCGTGGTGGACAGGGCGGTCGGGGTCATGGTCGGCTGCTCCGTGTCGGTACGGTGACCGCCCGCCCGGGGTGGGTGCGCACATGCCGAACGGCCGCCCCGGAGGGCGGCCGTTGTGCTGGTCTCGGGTATGCGGATGCGGGCCGCCCGTCAGGGCGCCCACCAACCGTTCGTGGTCATCCGCACGTCCGACAGGGTAGCAGAGGCGCCGGCGGTGTCGGTTCCGCCGAGCGCCGGCAGAGGTCGACGGCGGTGGGACCCCGGGCGGGGGACCCGCGGCCGGGGCCGGTCGACGTCGGCGTCAGTCCAGGTCGAACTCGCCGTCCCGCGCCCCGGCGACGAAGGCGTCCCACTCGGCCCGGGTGAAGACCAGGACGGGCCCGTCCGGATCGGCGGAGTTGCGCATGCCGATCAGGTCGTCGACGAAGGCGATCTCGACCGCGCCCTCCGAGTCGTCGCCCTCGGCGCGTTGCCACACGGCCCGCGAGAGGTCGAAGTCGCCCTTGGGATGCCGCACCATCGTCCGCTCCTCCACTGGTCAGTCTGCCCGGGGACCGGCCGTCCGCGAGCCCATGGTGCAGGATATGCGGATGCCGAGCCTCACCCGGGTAGCGGCGGCTGAGCGCGCCGCATTGCTCACCGTCGAGTCGTACACCATCGATCTGGACCTGACCGGCGACGCGACCACCTTCCGGTCCACCACCGTCATCCAATTCCGGTGTACGGCTCCGGGCGCCACCACGTTCGTGGAGATTCGGCCGGCGCGGCTGTGCGGCGTCCGGCTGAACGGGGTCGAGCTCGATCCGGCCGCGCTGACCGACAACCACTTTCCGCTGACCGGGCTGCGTGCCGAGAACACCCTGGTCGTCGAGGCGGAGATGGCGTACTCGAACTCCGGGGAGGGGCTGCACCGGTTCGTGGACCCGGCCGACGGCGAGGTCTACCTGTACGCGATGTCCGGAATGGACAACGCGCAGCGCGTCTTCGCCTGCTTCGACCAGCCCGACCTGAAGGCTCCGGTGACCCTGACCGTCACCGCACCACCCGGGTGGGTCGTGGCGGGCAACGGGGAACTCGCCGCGACGCCGGCGCCCGGGCGGTGGGAGTTCGCCCCGACCCCGCCACTGGCCACGTACGTCGTGACCCTGGTGGCGGGCCCGTACCACGTGCTGCGCGCGGAGCACGACGGTGTGCCGCTGGGCCTCTACTGCCGCCGGAGCCTCGCCGAGCACCTCGACCGCGAGGCCGAGGAGATCTTCACGGTGACCCGGCAGTGTCTGGACCGGATGCACGCGCTGTTCGGGGTGCGGTACGCGTTCGGCAAGTACGACCAGGCGTTCGTCCCGGAGTTCAACATGGGGGCGATGGAGAACCCCGGCCTGGTCACGTTCCGGGACGACCACGTGTTCCGGTCGACGGTCACCGAGGACGAGCGGGAGCTGCGGGCCACCGTCATCGCACACGAGATGGCGCACATGTGGTTCGGTGACCTCGTCACCCTGCGCTGGTGGGACGACCTGTGGTTGAACGAGTCGTTCGCCGAGTACTTCGGCACGCGGGTGACCGCCGAGGCGACCCGGTTCGACCGGGCCTGGACCACCTTCGGCCTGCGGCGCAAGGCCTGGGGCTACGCGGCCGACCAGCGGCCCTCCACCCACCCCGTGGCGCCGACGGAGGTGCCCGACGCCACGCGGGCCCTGACCAACCTCGACGGCATCTCGTACGCCAAGGGGGCGGCGGTGCTCCGCCAGCTCGTCGCGTGGCTCGGCGACGAGGCGTTCCTGGCCGGGCTGAGGGCGTACTTCACCGCGCACCGGTTCGGTAACGCCACCCTCGCCGACCTGCTCGCCGCCCTGAGCGGGGCGAGCGGACGTGAGCTGGGCGGCTGGGCCGAGGCCTGGCTGCGGCAGCCGCAGGTGAACACGCTTCGCGTGCAGGTACGTCGGGGCGACGACGGCCGGTACGCCGAGGTCGCCGTCGTGCAGACCGCCCCGTCCGGGTATCCGGTGCTGCGTCCGCATCGGATCGGGATCGGACTCTACGACCTTCCGGACGAGGCGGGGGCGCCCGAGCCGCCGCCGGGGCGGACGCCCGCGCGTCTGCGGGACAGGTTCGAGGTGGACCTCGACCCGGCCGCCGACCAGGGCCGTACCGTCCTCACCCGGCTGGCTGGCGAGCCGGCGGCCCGGCTGTTGCTTCCGAACGACGGCGACCTGACCTTCGCCAAGATCCGGCTGGATCCGGACTCGGCCGCCGCCGTGCCGGCGCTGCTGCCCGCGATGGCCGATCCGCTGGCCCGGGCGGTGCTGTGGGGCGAGACCCTCGACGCGGTCACCGACGCGGACCGGCCGGTGTCGGCACTGGTCGGGCTGGCCGAGGCCGCCCTGCCGGCCGAGACCGAGGTGATCATCGTCCGGGACGTGCTGGCCCTGACCCGGTCCCTGATCGACCGTTACCTCGACGTTCCGGCGCGCGAGGCGGCCCTGGCCGCGCTGGCGGCAACCTGCGACCGGGTGTTGGCCGGGGCGGAGCCCGGCGGTTCGATGCAGCTTGCCGCGGCTCGGGGGCTGATCTGGTCGACCCGGGACACGGCGCGGCTGGCCGGCTGGTTGGCGGGCCGGGACGTGCCGACCGGGCTTGCCGTCGACGCCGACCTACGGTGGACGGTGCTGCTCCGACTCGCCGTCCTCGGGGCGGTGGGTGACGCCGAGATCGCCGACGAGCAGGCCCGGGACCCGAGCGCCGCCGGCGCCGAGCGGGCGGCGGAGTGCCGGGCCGCGCTGCCGGAGCCGGAGGCCAAGGAGCGGGCGTGGCAGGTGATCATGAAGGACACCGGGCTCTCCAACCGGCTCGTGCTGGCCCACGCGACCGGCTTCTGGCAGCCCGAGCAGGCCGGGTTGACCGCGTCCTACGTGGAGCGCTACTTCGCCGACGTCGTCGAGGCGGCGGGGCGGCGTACCCCGTGGCTCGCCGAGCGTGTCGCGGCCGCCGCCTATCCCCGGTACGCCGTCGCCGAGCGGACCCGGGAGCTGGCGGCGACGCTGCTGGCCAGGACCGATCTGCCCACCGGGCTTCGTCGGGTGGTCGTGGACGCGGACGACGACCTGCGCCGGGCGCTGCAGGCACGGGCTCGGTGGGGGTCGTGACGCGGGGGCCGGCGGGCGGCGTGCGATGCGTCATGCCCGGGCTGCCGGGCGTGTCGACCGGCCTACGATCACATGCGTGGAGGAGGAGACGATCCGCCGGATAGGGATCATGGGGGGTACCTTCGACCCGATCCATCACGGTCACCTGGTCGCCGCCAACGAGGTCGCGGACCGGTTCGCGCTGGACGAGGTGGTTTTCGTACCGACCGGACAACCGTGGCAGAAGGCGGACCAACCGGTAAGCCCGGCAGAGGACCGCTACCTGATGACGGTGATCGCGACCGCCTCGAACCCGCGGTTCCAGGTCAGCCGGGTCGACATCGACCGGGGTGGGCCGACCTACACCATCGACACGCTGCGTGACCTGCACGCCCAGTACGGCCCGAAGGTGCAGTTGTTCTTCATCACCGGCGCCGACGCGCTGGAGAAGATCCTCTCCTGGAAGGACGTCGACCAGATGTTCGAGCTGGCGCACTTCATCGGGGTGACCCGGCCCGGCTTCGAACTCTCCGACGCGCACCTGCCGGCGGACACGGTCAGTCTGGTGCAGGTCCCCGCGATGGCGATCTCCTCGACCGACTGCCGTCGACGGGTGGCCGCCGGGGGACCGATCTGGTACCTGGTCCCCGACGGGGTGGTGCAGTACATCGCCAAACGCGGGCTGTACCGGTAGGTTTCGTCCAGTATGTCCGGCTGGCGCCGTCGACCGTCGGGCCACGCGACGGTCTCGTGTGAGAGGCTAGAGTGGTCCGACTGTTGATCGAAGGAGAATGGTGACAGCTTCCGAACGCGCCCGTGAGCTGGCGACGGCCGCCGCGCAGGCAGCCGCCGACAAGAAGGCGCAGGACATCGTCATCATCGACGTATCGGACCAGCTGGCGATCACCGACGTGTTCCTGCTCGCCTCCGCGCCGAACGAGCGCCAGGTGGTCGCGATCGTGGACGCGATCGAGGAACGGCTGGTCAACCTGCCCGAGAAGGCCAAGCCGGCACGCCGGGAGGGCGAGCGGGCCGGCCGCTGGGTGCTGCTCGACTACGTCGACCTCGTGGTGCACGTCCAGCACTCCGAGGAGCGGGAGTTCTACGCGCTCGACCGGCTCTGGAAGGACTGTCCGACGATCCCGTTCGTGGATCGGGACCTGGTCGAGGCCGAGGCGGGCGCCGCCGAATGACCCGCCTGATCGTCTGGCGGCACGGCAACACCGACTGGAACGCCGCCAACCGGGTACAGGGACAGCTCGACGTACCGCTGAACGAGCTCGGCCGGGAGCAGGCCGCGGCTGCCGCGCCGCTGTTGGCCGCGCTGCGGCCGGACGCCATCGTCTCCAGCGACCTGAGCCGGGCCGTCGACACCGCGGCGGCGCTGGCGGCGTTGACCGGGCTACCGGTCCGGACCGATCCCCGACTGCGGGAGCGGTACTACGGGCAGTGGCAGGGACTCACCATGACCGAGGTCGCCGAGCGGTTCCCCGTCGAGCACGCCCGCTGGCGGGCCGGTGAGCCGGACCCGGGCTGTGACGTGGAGAGCCTCGACGAACTGGGCAAGCGGGTCGGTACCGCGCTGGCGGAGGCGGCCGACACCGCACCGGGCGGGACCGTCGTGGTGGCGACGCACGGCGGTGGCGCCCGCCAGGGCTGCGGTTACCTGCTCGGCTGGGACTCGATGGTGCTGCGGGCCGTCGGTTCGTTGAACAACTGCCACTGGACGGAGCTGCGCCACGACGAGGTGCGGGGTTGGCAGCTTCGGGGGCACAACGTGGGGCTGATCGCCCAGAGCCCGCCACCGGCGGCCATCTGAGGTCCGGTTCCGGAGGGTGTGGCCTGCGGGCGCCGTGAGGACCCGGCGCCGACCCCGGCCGGTGTTCCACCGGAGGTCTCGCGGTGGCGGCGCCACACCTGACCGGGCGACCCGCGTCCCCGGGTCGGGGTGGGTGCTGCCGGCTGCCGGCCCGGCTGGTCGTCTTCGCCGCGGTGGTCGGCTACCGTGCCGGAATGGCCGTCGCGGTCGTCACCGACTCCACCGCATACCTGCCGTCCGAACTGGTCGTCCGGCACCGGCTCACGGTGGTGCCGCTCACCGTCGTCCTCGACGGGGTCGCGGGCCTGGAAGGAGTCGACGTGACCCCGGCAGACGCGGCCCGGGCGCTCGTCGGGCGGCGGGGCGTGGCGAGCACCTCACGTCCGGCACCGGAGCAGTTCGTCCGGACGTACCGTCGGCTGCTCGACGACGGCGCCACCGCGGTGGTCTCGGTGCACCTGTCGGCCGAACTGTCCGGGACGGTGGAGGCGGCCCGACTGGCCGCCGCCGAGGTGGGGCTGCGGGTGAGCGTGGTCGACGCCCGGTCGACCGGGATGGGACTGGGCTTTCCGGTCCTGGCCGCCGCGGCGGCGGCCGGGCGGGGTGCACCGGCGGCCGAGGTACGGCGGGCCGCGACCGACACGATCGACCGGACCAGCACGCTCTTCTACCTCGACACGCTGGAGTTCCTCCGGCGTGGCGGCCGGATCAACGCGGCCGGCGCCCTGCTCGGCACCGCGTTGTCGGTCAAGCCGATCCTGCAGGTCGTGCAGGGGACGATCACGTTGCGGGACCGGGTCCGTACCGCCGGCCGGGGCCTGGCCCGGCTGGTGGACCTGGCCGTCGAGGAGGCCGGGGAGGGCGAGGTCGACGTCGCGCTGCACCACCTCGCGGCACCCGGGCGGGCCGCCGAACTCGCCGCGGCGCTGGAGTCCCGGCTCGGGCCCCGGCTTCGGCGGCGGTACGTCACCGAGGCCGGCGCCGTGGTCGGTATCCACGTCGGGCCCGGGCTGGCCGGCGTGGTCGTCCACCGCAGAGGATCCTGAGGGCCGGCCTCTCCCGGGTCGGTTCGCCCTCGGGCCGGTTCCTCCCCGGGCGCCCGGTGCGTTGTCCGTCGGTCCCGGCGTACCCGGTGGCAGGCGGGGCCTACCACACCCGGCCATGATCAGGTGGTTGTCCACAGGGCCGTCCGTCGTCCACACCTCGCCCGATCAGGACCACCCGGATCAGGCTCGGCTGGTTAGCGTCGCCGCGTGTCCGACGACGAGGTCATGGTGCGGGAACGCCTGGTGCGGCTGCTCGGCTCGGCCGACGGCGGCGCGCGGACGCGGCCGGGTGCCGTGCCGCTCACCGGGCCCGGATCCCGCCGAAAACCGGCCGTGCGTGTTCAGCCGTCACCGCCGGAGGAAACCGGACGAGCCACGGGGCTCGCCCTCACGAAGCTCGGGTCACCGGGTGAGACCGGACCGGCGGAGGTGACCGGGGCACCGGGTGGGACCGGGGTGGCGGATGCGACCGGGGCGCCGCGACAGCCGCAGCCGTCGCCACACGGCGGATCGGGCCGGCTGGGCGGGCCGGGACCGTTCGATCCGGGCCGCCGCGGCGGGCGTGCGCTCGCCGTGGTGGCCGCCGTCGTGGTCGTCGCGGCGGCTGCCTGGGCGTGGTGGTCCCGTCCCCGGACCGAGCCGGTCGCGCAGCCCTCGGTTGGTGGGTCGGTGGGGGCGTCCGCGTCATCCGATCCCGGTCCCGCCGGGAGTCCTTCCGAGGTGGTGGTCGCGGTTGCCGGCAAGGTGCGCCGCCCCGGGCTGGTACGGCTGCCCGCCGGGTCCCGCGTCGCCGACGCGCTCGCCGCCGCCGGTGGCGCGCAACCCGGCGTCGACACCGCCCTGCTGAACCTGGCTCGGAAGGTGACCGACGGTGAGTTGATCCTGGTCGGGGTGACGCCGCCACCCGGAGCGGCTCCGCCCGGCGTGGCCTCCGACGGTGCGGCTGGTGTCGCGCCCGGCACCAGCGGAAAGGTGAATCTCAACACCGCCACCGTGGCGCAACTCGATGCCCTGCCCGGAGTCGGACCGGTGCTCGCCCAGCGCATCATCGAGCACCGCGAACGGATCGGCGGCTTCCGCTCGGTGGGAGACCTCCGCCAGGTCAACGGTATCGGCGACGCCCGGTACGAGGAACTCAAGGATCTGGTGACGGTGTGATCGGCGACCGTTCACGCCGGTACCGGTCCGGCACTCCTCTCACCTGGCTGCGGACCGGTGTGTCCAGGGTGGTGGCCGCGACGGTGTCGGCTCGTCGGGCCGCTTCCTCCGGTGTGGGCCCGGCAGCGGTGGCCGCCGACCCGGCCGAGGCGCGTCGACCGCCACCGGACCTCCGGCTGGCCGGACCCGCCGTCGGTGCCTGGCTTGCGGCGTTGGCCGGCCTCCGACTCTCGGCCGGGGTGACGCTGCTGCTCGCGGCACTCGCCGCCGCAGCCGCGGCGGTGCTGGGGTGCCGGCTTCTCCGACCGTCGGCGTCCGCCCTGGACCGGTACGGCTGGGTGGCGGTCACGGTGCTGCTCGGGGTGCTCTGTGGCGGTGTCGCCACCGCCGCGCACGTCGGGGTCCGGGACGCCGGGCCGGTCCGTGACCTCGCCGCCTCCCGGGCCACGGTCTCCACCGAACTGGAGGTCCGGGACGATCCGCGAACCCTCGCCGGCGTGGCGGGCCGGCCGGCGACATACGTGCTGTCGGCCCGGCTTCGCTGGCTGGCGGGCCCGGACCAGGTGCGGCACCGCCTGCGAGCTCGGATCCTGGTGCTGGCCAGCCATCCCGCGTGGCGGAACCTGCTGCCCGGACAGCGGCTCACCGCCACCGGTCGGCTCGGGACGGCACGGGGCGGCGACCTCACCGCGGCCGTGCTGTCGGTCACCACCCAGCCCGTGCTGCGGGGCCGGCCGTCCTGGGCCCAGCGGGCCGCGGGTTCGCTCCGCGCCGGGTTGCAGCGGGCCTGTGCTCCGCTGCCCCGGGAGCCGGGCGGCCTGCTTCCCGGTCTGGTGGTCGGCGACACCAGCCGGTTGGAGCCGGCGGTCGAGGCCGACTTCCGGACGACCGGAATGACCCACCTGACGGCGGTGTCCGGATCGAACGTGGCGATCGTCGTCGGTGCCGTGCTGCTGCTGGCCCGCTGGGCTCGGGCCGGACCGTGGCTCGCCGCGCTGCTCTGCGCGGCGGCGTTGCTCGGATTCGTTGTCCTGGCCCGACCGTCGCCCAGCGTGGTCAGGGCCGGCACGATGGGTGCGATCGGCCTGGTCGCGCTGGCTGTCGGACGGCCCCGAGCGGCACTTCCGGCGTTGGCCGGTGCGGTCACGGTGCTGGTCGTCATCGACCCGGAACTGGCCGGCGACCCCGGGTTCGCCCTCTCCGTGCTGGCCACCGGTGGCCTGCTGCTGCTCGCCCCCCGCTGGCGGGACGGGCTGCGCCGCCGGGGTGTCCCGGCCGGGCTCGCCGAGGCGGTGGCGATTCCGGCCGCGGCGCACGTTGCCTGCGCACCCGTGGTGGCCGGGCTCTCCGGCACGGTCAGCCTGGTGGCTGTGCCGGCGAACCTCCTGGCGGCCCCGGCGGTCGCGCCGGCCACGGTGCTCGGGGTCGGGGCCGCGGTGGTCTCTCCACTCTGGCCGGCGGGTGCGCAGCTGGTCGCCTGGCTCGGGCACTGGCCCGCCTGGTGGCTGGTTCTGGTGGCGCGGTACGGCGCGCGGTCGCCGGCCGGCGCCCTGCCCTGGCCGGACGGTGCGGCCGGCGCTCTGCTGCTCGCCGCGTTGACCGTCGTCCTGCTGGTCGCCGCCCGGCACCCGGTCGTTCGTCGCCTCGTCGCGGTCGTCGCCGCCGCAGCGGTTGTCGGTGCGCTTCCGGTGCGACTGGTCGCCACCGGCTGGCCGCCGCCGGGCTGGGTGGTGGTCGCCTGCGCGGTGGGTCAGGGCGACGCCCTGGTCCTCCCCGTCGCCGCCGGCCGGGCGGTCGTGGTGGACGCCGGCCCCGACCCGACCCCGGTGGACCGCTGCCTGCACCGGCTCAACGTGCGCACGGTGTCCCTGCTGGTGGTCAGCCACTTTCACGCCGACCACGTGGGGGGTCTGGCGGGCGTCTTCCGCAGGCGGACGGTCGAGGCCGTGGTCGTGCCGCCGTGGCCGGAGCCGGCGGAGGCGCGAGACGCGGTCCACCATACCGCCGCCGCGCACCGGGTACCGGTCACGGAGGTGGCCCCGGGCTGGCGTCACACCGCCGGATCGGTGGCGTTGACGGCGCTGGGCCCGCCCCATCCGATGCGGGGTACGCGGTCTGACCCGAACAACAACTCGCTGGTCATCCGGGCCGAGGTAGCCGGCGTCGACATCCTGCTGGCCGGCGACGCGGAAGCCGAGGAACAGCGGGCCCTGCTCGACCGGGCCCCGCCCGAGACGTTCCGCGCCGACGTGCTGAAGCTGCCGCACCACGGATCGGCGTACCAGGAGTGGTCCTTCCTGAAGGCGGTGGACCCGGCGGTGGTGTTGGTCCCGGTCGGGGCCCAGAACGGGTACGGCCACCCGAACCCGGGGGTTCTGGACCGGCTGGTCCACTCCGGGGTGCGGGTGCTGCGGACCGATCGGGACGGCGACGTGGCGGTGGTCGGCGGCGGACGGCACCGGCTCGCGGTGGCGGTCCGCGGCCTGCCACCCGGCGAGGACCGGGGTGGACGGTGAGGAGAAGGACCTCACGGCACCGACCACCACGTGCACCCCCGGGGACGGGTGGAACAGCCGGGTGCGACGAGCCGAGCCCACACCGTACGGCCGCCGGGACCAGCAATCCGTAATGCCTGCATTGACATAAATGTCTGGATTTGCGCCAAGTGCGGGGTCCGCCGCAGCCAGCCGGGCGACCAGGCCCGACACGCCGACGTCGCGTGCGACGATGACCCCGTGACCCCTGCCGACCTCGCTCCTGTCCTGCTCGTCCTCGGTGACGAGGAGCTGCTCGTCACCCGGGCGATCGCCGGTGCCGTCGCGGCGGCCCGGGCCGCCGACCCGAACGTCGACGTCCACGATCACGAGGCGGGCGCGCTGACCCCCGGGGAGATCGCGGAGCTGCTCAGTCCGTCACTGTTCGGCGGTCGGCGGGTGCTGGTCGTCCGGTCCGGACAGGACGCCCGCAAGGACCTCGTGGCCGAGCTGCTGGCGTACGCCAAGCACCCCGACCCGGAGGTGCATCTGGTCGTGGCGCACGCGGGCGGGGCGAAGGGCAAGGCGTTCGCCGACGGTCTGCGGGCGGCGGGCGCGGTGGTGGTGCCGGCGGCCAAGCTCAAGGGACACCGTGAACGGGTCGCGTTCGTCCGCGACGAGATCCGGCGCGGCGGTGGCCGGTGCACCGAGGAGGCCGCCGAGGCGCTGATCGCGGCCGTCGGCACCGACCTGCGCGAACTCGCCTCCGCGTGCTCCCAGCTCCTGGCCGACACGGACGGCCGGATCGGGCCCGACACGGTGGCCCGGTACTACCGGGGCCGGGCCGAGGTGAGCGGCTTCACGGTGGCGGACGCGGCCATGGCCGGAGACGTGCCGGGTGCGCTGGAGGCGCTGCGTTGGGCCCTGCACGTCGGGGTCGATCCGGTGCCGATCGCTGACGCGATCGCCGACGGGGTCCGGACGGTGGCCCGGGTCAGTGCCGCGGGTCGGGGCAACCCGTACCAGTTGGCGAGCAGCCTCGGCATGCCGGCGTGGAAGATCGAGAAGGCGCAGCGGATGGGGCGCGGCTGGACCCCGGAGGCCCTGGCCGAGGCGATGTTTGCGGCAGCCGAGTGCAACGCCGCGGTCAAGGGCGGTGCCGAGGACCGGGGCTACGCCCTCGAACGCGCGGTGGTCGCCGTCGCGGCGGCCCGGAGGGCAAGCGGGCAACGATGACCGGGGCGGTGGCGCAGTCGGCCGAGGAGGAGCGGTTACGGCCGCTCTACGCCCGGGTTCTCCGACTACGCCACGTCGATCCGGGCGGGGTGCTCTGCTTCGTCTACTTCGAGGGCATGGTGTCGCTCGGCCTCCTGCTCGCCCTCGCCGAGCTGGTGAGCTGGTGGCAGGTGCCACTCCTGCCGGTCTGCGTCGCGGGCATGGTGAAGGCCAACGACCTCGTGGCCGCCGCGGTGGCCCGCTCCGCCGCCCGGGTGCCGGCGCAGGAACGCGACCGCTTCCGGCGTGAGCTGCAGCCCGCGGTCGGCCGGGCCCGGGTGGTCGGGCCGTCGCGCGCCGATCCGGAGCTCGACGTACGCACCGAGCCGGTCACCGGCCGCGCCGGTCCGGCGTCCGGGCGCACCCACGCCCCGGCATCCGGCCGGGGCAGCCTCCCGACATCCGGCGCGGGCGGCCTTCCCGCCCGTCAGACTCGCGCGGATGGCGGGCGTGCGGCGCAACCAGGCGGCGTTCCGGTCGGTGTGGCCCGCGTCGGGCGGCGGACCGGCGGAACCGTGTGGCGGACGGGGTCCGGGCGGCGCTCCTCCGGGCCCGGCTGGACCGGTGGGTTCGCGCCCGGGGTGTGGGAGGTCGCCGGCCGGCTCGTGGCCCGGCTGGTTCCCGCGGGGCGTCCGTTGAGCGTGACGGCGGTGGTACGGGCCGGGCTCGCGGCCGGCGCCCGTCCCCGGCCGGAGCCGGACCTGGAGCGTCGACCGGATCTCGGTTTCGCGGAGCGCCTCCGGGGTGGGGCACCGGGCCCGTCTCCGCTGGTGGCCACCCGCGTACCCACGGGCACACCGCAGCCGTACCGGCCGTCGCGCGGCATGCCGCGGGGGACCGGCGGACCGCCGCCGACCACCGAACCGGCGGCGCGGTCGGACACCGGTGAGCCGACGCACCACCGGGCATGGGCGACCACGACCGGATCCGGCACCGTCCCACCGGTGGATGATCGCCGGGCCGATCGGCACGTCTGGCGCGCGAGCGCCCGGCTGTACCCCGCCGACGGTGCCCGCCGGCGCGTTCGTCCGTCGTCCGTCCAGCGGTACGAGTGATCGCCGCGGGCCGGGCGCGGCGGAACCGGGTGCCGCCCGGCCGGCCGACGGACGAGGTCGACGCCGACGGACGAGGACAACACCGTGGCCCCGAAGCCGACCGGCTTCGGGGCCACGGTCAGATGTCCGCGGAACGCGTCAGGAGGCGGACAGCGAATGCAGGCGCTTGGCGATCGACGACTTGCGGTTCGCCGCCTGGTTCCGGTGGATCACGCCCTTGCTGACCGCCTTGTCGAGCTTGCGCGAGGCATCCCGCATCAGCTCCGTGGCCTTGGCGAGGTCACCACTCTCGGCCGCCTCGTGGAACTTGCGGATGGCGGTCTTCAGCGACGACTTGACCGACTTGTTGCGCAGCCGACGCTTCTCGTTCTGCCGGTTGCGCTTGATCTGGGACTTGATGTTCGCCACGCGACAGCCTCGTCCTGGGTAGCTAGCTCAGTCTGGTAGCTAGGGTTTCCGGTTGCTTCGATTGCGCGGGCGACGACGCACGTCACGATGCGGCCGTGTCGGCACGCGCGAAGGGTAACATTAGCAGCTCAGCACGTCCCGGGCCAAAACGTGGTCGCCCATCTCGCCCGGTCGGGGCGATACCACCCTCGGCGCCGTCGGTGCGTCCCCGGCCCCGTCCGGTGTCCCGACGTGTCACTCCCAGCCCTGGCGGGCGGCGAGCCAGGCCAGCGCCATCTCGCCACTCCACCGCTGGTGTGCGCGCAGGTGTGGGGAACCGGTGCTCGGGCTTGCCGCGCGGACGAACCAGTATCCCGTGAGGGCGGCGAGTGCGGCGTCCAGTCCGTCGTCGGGTGCGGTCCGGGTCGCCGGGTGGCGGCGGAACAGGTCGTCCGCCGGTAGCCCGCTGGCGTACGCGGTGACCAGCAGGCCGGCCAGGTCGAACCAGGCGGGCCCGAAGCAGAGCCACGTCCAGTCGCACAGCCAGGCCCTGCCCGCGGCGTCGATGAGGACGTTGTCGACCCGGAGGTCTCCGTGGATCATCGACGGACTCTCGACGTACCCGGGAAGGCGGGCCTCCAGCGCGGCGAGCTCGGGTAGCCGCTCCCGGGCGACGGAGGGCAGGTTCGGCACCGTCTCGCGACCGGCGGCCAACTCGCCCCACCAGGCGAGATCGGCCCGGGCCAGGTCGGCGAGGCGGGCGAGGCCCAGGGCGGCCAGCGCGGCCGGAGGGTCGCGCAGCGCGTCGGCGACCATCGCGTACGTCGTGAGGGTGGCGTCCAGGTCGGCCCGGGACCACGGAAGTCCCGGAATCCGTCCCTCGATCGCGTCCAGGCAGACGACGAAGTGCCCGGCCGCGGTGAGTGTCCAGCGGGGCCGGGCGACGGGCAGTCCGGAGGGCAGCGCGGCCGTGATCGCGACCTCCCGGGCGTACCAGTCGCTCAGGTGCCGCTGGTCGACCAGGGATGCCGCCTTGACGAACACGCGGTCGCCGGCCACCGTCTGCAGCACGGCGGCGAACCCGCGGGTGAAGCCGCCGCCCGCCGTGCCGGCCCAGACGACCCGGGAGCCCAGCCGGGCGCTGACGGCGGCGCGCAGCTCGGCGGGAAGATCGGCCCAGCCGGGTCGTACGGCGGTCGCGTCGTACGGTCGTGGTGGAACCGAGATGACGGCCATGACTCCAGTCTGCCCCGGTTGGTGGGTGTTCCCGGGTTTCGTCACCGCCGGGGCGCGTCCCGCGCGTCCCGGCGGGTGGGGATCCGCCGGGGTGAGGATCCGGCGGGCTCGGCTGGGCGCCCCGGGACGGCATGGGAACATGGAAGGCCCATAGTTGTCAGCCAAGCAGGACGGACCGACGTGCCACCGACGCCCGACTCCGGCGTGAATCTTCCGGGTGCCACCGACCCCGGCCGCATCAGGAACTTCTGCATCATCGCCCACATCGACCACGGCAAGTCGACGCTGGCCGACCGGATGCTGCAGCTCACCGGGGTGGTCGAGGAGCGGCAGATGCGTGCCCAGTACCTCGACCGGATGGACATCGAACGGGAGCGCGGCATCACGATCAAGAGCCAGGCCGTTCGGATGCCCTGGACCGTGCGCGAGGGCGAGATGCAGGGCGAGCAGGCCGTGCTCAACATGATCGACACGCCGGGGCACGTGGACTTCACGTACGAGGTCTCCCGGTCGCTCGCCGCCTGCGAGGGCGCCATCCTCCTGGTCGACGCGGCGCAGGGGATCGAGGCCCAGACCCTGGCCAACCTCTACCTGGCGCTCGAGAACGACCTGCACATCATCCCGGTGCTCAACAAGATCGACCTACCGGCCGCCCAGCCGGACAGGTACGCCGAGGAGCTGGCGCACCTCATCGGCTGCGATCCGGCCGACTGCATCCGGGTTTCGGGCAAGACGGGCGAGGGGGTGCCGTACCTGCTCGACGAGATCGTCCGGCAGATCCCCCCGCCGGTCGGCGACGCCGACGCCCCGGCCCGGGCGATGATCTTCGACTCGGTGTACGACGTGTACCGCGGCGTGGTGACGTACGTCCGGGTCGTCGACGGCCGGATCGAGGCCCGGGACAAGATCAGGATGATGTCCACCGGCGCCGTACACGAGCTGCTCGAACTCGGGGTGATCTCCCCCGAGATGGAGAAGGCCACCGCGCTCGGGGTGGGTGAGGTGGGATACCTGATCACCGGCGTGAAGGACGTCCGGCAGTCCCGGGTCGGTGACACCGTGACCATCAACGCCCGTCCGGCCACCGAGGCGCTCGGTGGCTACAAGGATCCGAAGCCGATGGTCTACTCCGGCCTCTACCCGATCGACGGCTCGGACTACCCGGCCCTGCGCGACGCGCTCGACAAGCTGAAGCTCAACGACGCGGCGCTGAGCTACGAGCCGGAGACCTCGGCGGCGCTCGGCTTCGGGTTCCGGTGCGGGTTCCTCGGGTTGCTGCACCTCGAGATCATCCGCGAGCGGCTGGAGCGCGAGTTCGGGCTGGACCTCATCTCGACCGCGCCGAACGTCGTCTACCGGGTGGTCAAGGACGACGGCACCGAGGTGACGGTGACCAACCCGAGCGAGTATCCGAACGGCAAGATCGCCGAGGTGTACGAGCCGGTCGTCCGGGCCACCGTGCTGACCCCGAACGACTACGTCGGTGCGGTGATGGAGCTGTGCCAGGGCCGGCGCGGGTCGCTGCAGGGGATGGACTACCTCTCCCCCGAGCGTGTGGAGCTGCGCTACACCCTGCCCCTCGCGGAGATCATTTTCGACTTCTTCGACCAGCTCAAGAGCCGGACCAAGGGGTACGCGTCGCTGGACTACGAGCCGTCGGGCGAGCAACCGGCCAACCTCGTCAAGGTCGACATCCTGCTCAACGGCGAGCCGGTCGACGCGTTCAGCGCCATCGTGCACAAGGACAAGGCCTACAACTACGGTGTCGCGATCGCGGCGAAGCTGCAGAAGCTGATTCCCCGGCAGCAGTTCGAGGTGCCGATCCAGGCGGCGATCGGCAACCGGGTGATCGCCCGCGAGACCATCCGGGCCATTCGCAAGGACGTGCTCGCCAAGTGCTACGGCGGTGACATCACCCGCAAGCGCAAGCTGCTGGAGAAGCAGAAGGAGGGCAAGAAGCGGATGAAGATGGTCGGCCGGGTGGAGGTTCCCCAGGAGGCCTTCATCGCCGCCCTCTCCACCGCCGACTCCGGTGACGGCAAGGCTGGCGGGAAGCGGTGACACCCCGGGGGTACGGTCCCGGCGCCTCCTTCTGCCCGCGGTGCGCGGCGCCGCTGCCCGGGCCCGCTCCGACAACCTGTGTCGGCTGCGGTTACCAGCTGTTCGTCAACGCCCGTCCCACCGCCGGGCTCGTCCTGCTCGACCGCGAGCCGGGGTGGGCGGACGGGCCGGCGGGGGCGGACGATGCGGGGCCGCGCTTCCTGGCGTTGCGTCGGGCGGCGGAGCCGATGATCGGCCGGTGGGAGACGCCGGGCGGGTTCTGCGACGGCTGGGAGCACCCCGCGGACGCGGCGCTTCGGGAGGCCCGCGAGGAACTGGGTGTCAAGGTGACGATCGGTGACTGCCTCGGGATGTTCGTCGGCAGTTACGAGTTCCAGGACGAGGTGCTTCCGGTACTCGACGTCTTCTTCCTGGCCACGCTGGAGGAAGACGCCATCGTCCTGGATCCGGCCGAGGCGACCGAGTGGCGCTGGTTCCCCCTGTTCGACCCGCCTCCGCTGGCCTTCGCCACGATGGACCAGGCCGTCCGGGTGGCGGCGCAGCGTCTGCGACGCGGGGACGGTCCGGGACCTGCGGGCGCCGACGAACGCGGTCGCCGCGTGTGACCGCCGACGGGAGGGGAGACCGAACCTCTGCGTCGCTCCGAGTCGGACAGGCCGTCGGTGACGTGTCATACTTCCCTGCGGCCGCAACGCGCCCAACCGTGACCCGGACGGGCATTGTCGACCTTCCGACTTTCGTTGGCGATCCTCCTTCGGGTTCGGCCGGTCCGGCGGCCGCCTTTCCGCCGACCGACGCGGCGGGAAGGCTGTTTACACCACGGTTCGACCGACCGTCGGCACGGTGGTGGATCCCGGCCTGGGGCACGGGTCTATGTTCCAGAAGTGGTTTTGCTGTTACGGTCGGTAATGTGTCCACCGATTCTGCCCTGGGAAGTGCGGAGTTGTCCCCCCAACAGCTTTCGTACCAACACCCGAAGGTGGCGTTGTACCTTGAGGCGTACACGCCGCTGGTCGAACAATGGTTTCACGCCCTGCGCGCCTGCCCGGCGCTGACGGAATTGCGCGCCACGGCACAGACCCGAGACGTTCTCGGTAACGTGGAACGCCTGGAGTCGCTTTTCCGGTCCATCGTCGACGACCTGTTCGACCAGGGGGGCGCGGTGCTGGAGCACGCCCTGGCGGTGGTCTCCGAACACCGGGACGCGGTGGTCTGGACAAACCAGATGGTGCCACGGCCCGGAGCCGACCTCGTCGAGCTGGCCGCCTCCCTGCGGCACAAGTTCAAGCGGAACATCAGCCTCGCGCTGATGGAGGCGCTGATCTGCCTGCAGTCCGCGATCGCGTACGGGCGGGACACGCTGGGGCTTGCCGGTGCTGCTCTGGAGGCGACCCTGCGTCGGAGCACCGTCCTGCTGGCCAGCCTCTCCGTGCTGCACGACGAGCAGGAGGTGGCGCGGATGCGCTACCTGACGGGGGACCCGAGGGAGATCCAGCACCCGACGTTCACCGTGTCCGACATCGTCGGTGGCGCCTTCCACATTCCCGCGGACAGGTTCCGGGTGGTCGGGGCGGACGGGCACCAGAGGATCCGGTTCGCGAGCGTCCCACCCAGCGGTCTCGTGCCCACCAGTCCCACCATGAAGTGCCCTGCCCACCGGTTGACCAACGAGGACGGGGAACCGTTGAACAACGAGTTGTGGGACCTGCTCGTGGACATTTATCGGGATTCCGGCCAACTGGCGTAGCCGAACCGCCGGTATCGGCCGGGGACCAGGCGGAGAACGTGAACGCGACGGCAGGTCGTGGAAAAACGTGAGAATCGGCGACTGACGCGATTCGTGTTCCGCCGCCGAGCCGGGTTTTCACGTACCGCGACGCCCGGTCGCCGTACGCATTCCGGGTGTCGTGCGAACGGGAAATCGCGGTCGGGGCGATTTCCGGCCGACCGCCGCCGGCCTCTCACGATCCGCCGGGGGCAGATCACGATTCGCCGACGGCACGTCCGTCACGGCCGCGGTGCGCGGGCGGCTCCGGCGGGCGACGTCGGTGGAGCAACCGGATCGGCTCCGGGGCGATGACGGTGGCGCCACGGCCCCGGCCCTGATCCGCCCGCACGGGAGCCGGTCCGGGCCGAGGCGGGAGGTCGCGTGGCCGGCGCCGCCCTCGCGCCACACGTCGCCGGGCGTCAGCGTAGCCAGGGGATGCTGGGGTTCAGCAGGCCGCGCTTCCTGAGCTCCTTGCGCAGCGGGATCTCCTCGTCGACGTAGCCGTCCCAGTTGACGCCCCAGAAGTTGGCGGTGTGCGTACCCTCGCCGCACAGCTGGCGCTGCACCGGGGTGCGGTTGGCCCACCAGGGCCCGTCCTTGTCGATGTGCAGCTCGTCCAGCGGCCGGATCCACCGGTAGGTGTACCCGATGAAGAGCATCTTCCGGGTGATGGTCGACAGGTTCGTGGAGCGGGAGTGCCACAGTCGCCGGTCGAAGATGAACGCGTCGCCCGGGTTGGCGGTGATCTCGATCGTGCCCTCCGGATCCGGGTTGTGCACGGTCAGGTCGGCCGGGCGGGGCAGCGAGTTCCGCAGGTGGCTGCCCGGGATGATCTTGGTGGCGCCGCGCCCGGTCTCCGACAGGTCGGACAGGACGTAGGCGACCTTCAGTGAGAACATCGGCCGCGGGACGTCGGGGTCCAGCGTCTCCGGGTCGGAGTTCTGTCGGTAGCCGTCCTGGTGCCAGCCCCAGTACGGCTTCTCCGGCTCAGGCGCGGGCGGCGTCACGTCCAGGTGGTTGTGGTGGGTGTAGATGTTCCAGCCGGCCAGGCCCCACATGTACGGAAAGACGATCGGGTGGGTGAGCAGGTCGCCGAAGAGCTGGTCACGGTTGATGAAACCGAGCAGGTGCAGGGTGCCGTCGTCGCGGACCCGTCCGGCCGCCTTCTCCTCCGCGTAGACCCGGTCCACCGCCTCCTCCAGCGCGGCCCGGTGGTCCTCCGTCAGGACGTTGCGCAGGAGCAGGTAGCCCTGCTCGTGGAACTCCTTGCGGTCCGCGTCGCTGATCGGCTCGTACCCCGTCCGGCCACCGTAGTCGAACACGCGCATCCTCCCCCCGTTGGCGAAGATCTCTCTGATTGCGCAGGTGGCCGATCGTAGCGTGGCGCGCGACGCCGGTGGTGCCCGTGACATCCGCGACAGCGGTGGATCTCAGTTGGTGTGCGGAAGATCGTACGCGGGGAAGTAGTGCCGGCACGGAGCGTCACAAAATGGCTCTGAATTGAGGGCGTACATCCGGTAATGCCAGTTTGTGCAGTCACTGCGGGTTATGCAGTGCAACGAAAAACACCCTTCCAAACGTCAGGGGACGATCAGTCGGTGAAAACCTCGGCGATGACGTGGTCGGAGCTGTACGGCTCACCCTGCACGGGCGCCCAGTTCCCACTGGCGGCGGTCCACTGCAGCGTCGCGAAGCGCACCCGCTTCACCCCGTGATCCGCGGCGTGCGACACCAGCCAGTGCGCGTAGCGCCAGCCGACCTGTGGGCTGGTGGCCGGCACCGCCAACCCGGTCACCTCGGCGGGGGACACGGTCTTCAGCCGTCCCCAGTCCCTGGTCAGCCCGTGGGTGAGCGCGGCGGTCGCCGCGGCGCCCCGCACCGGTGGTTCCCGGCCCACGGTGCAGGCGACCGCGCCGCCGGCGTTGCCGAGCAGCGCCCGGGCCAGCACCTCCGCCTCGTCCGCCCACTGCTGGTACGCCCGCGGGAACGCCGACCGCTGCACCCTCTGGGCGGCATCGGTGATCTCCATCTGCTCCCAGCCGCGTACCTTGCGCAACGCCTCGTAGAACCTGGTGGCCGCGTAGCGGGGATCGCGTATCTGCTCCGGGGTGCCCCAGCCCTGACTCGGCCGCTGCTGGAACAGACCCACGGAGTCCCGGTCGCCGCCGGCGAGGTTCCGCAGGCGCGACTCCTGCATGGCGGTGGCGAGGGCGACCACCACCGCCCGCTCCGGCATCTTCCGCCGGACGCCGACCGCCGCGATCGTGGCCGCGTTCGCCATCTGCTCGGCGGTCAGGTCGACCCGACCGTCCGCCTCGACGACGCAACCGCGGTTCGGCCGGGGTAGTGGCAGTTTGTGCCCGATCTCGCGGGCGCCAAGGTAGACGCCGAAGCCTGCGACCGCCGCGAGAGCGACCGCCGTCGCCACCATCGCACGAGTCCGCACCGTCACCCCCTGATCGAAACGGACACAGCCTACGTCGGACCTCCGGTCCAGAGGCAGACCCGAGGGGCGAAAGATCCCGAATTGAATCGGGGCAATCTCTCAACTCTGGTGTCAATCATCTCGGTGTCCGGATTGGTCGAGGATGACCGAATCCGGCCTCGGCTGCTCGGCGCGGGGCCGCGCGACCGGGCTCAGGCCCCGGGTACCCAGCGCGGGTCCCGTTTCTCCCGGAAGGCCGCCACACCCTCCCGCCCCTCCTCGGAGTGGAAGTAGCGCACCGACAACTCACGCAGCTGGGCCAGTTCGGCCCGGATGTCGGTCGTGGGCCGGCGGCGCAGCAGCTCCTTCGCGCCGGCCAGGGCGGCGGGCGCCCCGCGGACCAGGGCGCGGCAGTAGGAGGCGACGGTCTCGTCCAGCGCCTCCGCGGTGGTCACCGCGGTCACCAGGCCGATCTCGGCGGCCCGGCGCCCGTCGAAGGTGTCCCCGGTCAGGTAGAGCTCCGCGGCGGCCCGGGGTGCGATCCGGGGCAGCACCACCGCCGAGATCACCGCCGGGATCACGCCGAGACGGACCTCGGTGAAGGCGAAGGTGGCGTCCTCGACGCAGACCGCGAGATCCGCCGCGGCGACCAACCCGAGACCACCCGCCCGGGCCGGTCCGCCGACGCGGGCCACCACCGGCTTCGGGGACTCCCAGATCGCCGCGATGACGTCACCGAGCATCGCCACCGGCACGGTTCCGGCCTCGTACGCGGCGGCGGTCTCCTTCAGATCCGCCCCCGAGCTGAAGACGCTGCCGGTGTGGGAGAGCACGATCACCCGGACGGCGTCGTCCGCCACGGCGGCGGCCAGCGCGTCGAGCAGCTGGGTCATCAGCGGCGTGGAGAGCGCGTTGCGGTTGTGCGGGCTGTCCAGGGTGAGCGTCGCCACCCCGTGGGCGGTCGAGACCCGGACGAGAGCGTTGGGGGTTGAGGTCATGCCGGCACACTAGTCGTATGCCCGGAGCCCTCCCAGAAGGCGAGCCCGTACCCGACGACGGGGCGCTGCCCGACTCCGCCCTGTCGGCGGTGGGAAAGCGCGGTTTCGGGGTCTACGTCCACGTACCCTTCTGCGCCAGCCGCTGCGGCTACTGCGACTTCAACACCTACACCGCGGCCGAGCTGGGTGGCGGGGCGAGTCGGGACGGCTACGCCGACCAGGTCCTCGCCGAGCTGGCACTGGCCGGTCGCGTGCTGGGCGACAACCCGCCCCCGCGGGTCGACACGGTCTTCGTGGGCGGCGGCACCCCGACCCTGCTGCCCACCGACGACCTCGTCCGGATCCTCGACGGCATCGACCGGGTCTGGGGGCTGGCCAGCGACGCCGAGGTCACCACGGAGGCGAACCCGGAGTCGGTGACGCGCGAGTCGCTGAAGGCGTTGCGGGCCGGCGGCTACACCCGGATCTCGCTGGGTATGCAGTCGGCCGCCCCCGGGGTGCTGGCGGTGCTGGACCGGCGGCACACCCCCGGCCGGGCGACGGCCGCCGCGCAGGAGGCCCTGGAGGTCGGCTTCGACCATGTCAACCTGGACCTCATCTACGGCACGCCGGGGGAGCGCGCGGAGGACTTCGCGGCGTCGCTGGAGGCGGTGATCGAGGCCGGGGTCGACCACGTCAGCGCGTACGCCCTGATCGTGGAGGACGGAACCCGGCTGGCCGCCCGGATGCGCCGTGGTGAGCTGCCGTACCCGGATGACGACGTGGCGGCGGACCGCTACCTGGCGGCGGACGCGCGGCTGGCCGCCGCCGGCTTCTCCTGGTACGAGGTCTCCAACTGGGCGCGGAGTGCGTCGGCGCGCTGCCGGCACAACCTGCTCTACTGGACCGGCGGCGACTGGTGGGGACTCGGCCCGGGAGCGCACAGCCACGTCGGCGGGGTCCGCTGGTGGAACGTGAAGCACCCGGCGACGTACGCCGCCCGGCTCGGCGCGGGACGGTCGCCCGGACAGGGCCGGGAGGTGCTGTCGGCGGCGGACCGGCGGGTGGAGGAGGTGATGTTGCGGCTGCGCCTCGCCGACGGACTGCCCCTGGCGGTCCTCGACGCGGCCGGCCGGGCCAGCGCGGCCAACGCGCTCGCCGACGGGCTGCTCAGCCGGCCGGAGTACGACGCCGGGCGGGCCGTGCTGACCCTGCGCGGACGCCTCCTCGCCGACGCGGTGGCGCGGGACCTGCTGCCCTGAGCGGCGCCGTCGCGACGGACTCGTCGCCGGTCCCACCGGCCCGTACGTCACCGAACGGGCGTCTGGGTCACTCGTGGCCGTGTTCCTCGTGGCCCCTGCCGGAGGCGACGAGTTACTCGTGGCCCGTGCCGGAGGCGACGACCCGACGCGGGGTGTCGGGGTTCGGCACGGGCCACGCCGGCTCCGTGCGAGGGGCTACTTCACCATGCGGATGCTCATGGGGTAGCGGTACAGCGTGCCCTCGTTGGCCTTCATCCCGCCGATGATCGCGAAGACGACCGCGATGATCAGGGTGATGAACGGCAGGAAGAACAGGATGCCGAAGGTGCACACCGAGACGATCGTGGCCACGAGGGTGGCGATGCCCCAGGTGATCTGGAAGTTGAGCGCCTCCACCGCGTGGGCCCGGACCGTCGGTGACTCGTTCCCCTTGGCCAGCATCGCGACGAGCGGGGCGATGAACCCCACGACGAGGGCGCCGAAGTGGGCGATCAGCGCCCAGGTCTTCTCGTCGCTGTTGGCGTAGCCGGGCGGGGCGGGGGCGGCGTACGGGCCACCCGGAGGCGGGTAACCGCCGGGGGGCGGGTACGCGCCGGGGGGCGGGTATCCGCCCGGTGGGGGGTAAGCCCCCGGGGTCGGACCGGGTGGCGGGTAGGCGCCCCCACCCGAGGTGGGCGGCGGGTAGGCGCCGCCGCCGGACGTGGGTGGCGGGTAGGCGCCGCCGCCGGACGTGGGCGGGGGAGTGCCCGGTGCGTCGTACGGGTTGCTCGAGCCGTACTCTCCGGGTGGGCGAGGTGGTTCGGTCATGGGGGCCACGGTAGGGGGCCCGATCAAATGGCGCCACCTGCCCCTCGGGAATCGACACGTGCCCCCTGGAATCGAGGACACACGTCCTCGGGATCGAACCGGACCAGTGGCGACGCGTCGCGGCCGGTGCGGCCGGGGTAGTGTGGTTGGTTGACACACCGGCGGGGGGATCGGCAGCAGGAGGTCGCGGTTCGGATAACCCGAGCAAACGATCATCGCGTTGTCTACGCCTTGGTCGTAAACTGGCACTCAATACGGTTGAGTGCCAGGGTGGAACCGTGGCGTAGTCCGTTGTGCCCCGGTGGAGTCGACATCCGGGCCCGGACGTCGCAGGGAGGTGAGGATGGGTCTCGACGACCGCAAGCTTGAGGTGCTGCGCGCGATCGTGGAGGACTACGTCGCCACCCAGGAACCGGTCGGCAGCAAGGCTCTGGTCGAGCGCCACCAGCTCGGGGTGTCTCCCGCCACGGTTCGCAACGACATGGCGGTGCTGGAGGAGGAGGGCTACATCCGTCAGCCGCACACCAGTGCGGGCCGGGTGCCCACCGACCGGGGCTACCGCCTCTTCGTCGACCGGCTCTCCCGCGTCAAGCCGCTCAGTCCCGCCGAGCGCCGGGCGATCGAGCGCTTCCTGGTCGGTGCGGTCGACCTGGACGACGTGGTGCACCGTACGGTCCGACTCCTGGCTCAGCTGACCCGGCAGGTCGCCGTCGTGCAGTACCCGAGCCTGGCCCGGTCCTCGGTGCGGCACCTCGAACTGGTGCCGATCTCCACCACCCGGCTGATGCTGGTCATGATCGCCGACACGGGTCGGGTGGAGCAGCGCGTGGTCGAGCTGCCCGGCCCGGCCACCCCCGACGACGTGACCGACATGCGGCGCATGGTCAACGAGCGGCTCTGCGGCAAGAAGCTCGTCGAGACCCCGCCGCTGGTCCAGGCGTTGGTCGACGAGGCGCCGCCGGCTCTGAACCCCGCCATGGCGACCCTGGCCACGGTCCTGCTCGAAACGCTCGTCGAGCGTCAGGAAGAGCGGGTCGCCCTGGCCGGCACCGCCAACCTCGCTCGCAACGGGGTACTGGACTTCCAGGGCTCACTGCGGCCGATCCTCGAGGCGCTCGAGGAGGAGGTCGTCCTGCTCAAGCTGATCGGCGGAGCCGAGGCGAACACCATGCAGGTGCGCATCGGCGACGAGAACGAGATCGACAACCTGCGGTCCACCTCGGTGGTGAGCACCGGCTACGGTTCCGGGTCCACCGTGCTCGGCGGTCTCGGCGTGTTGGGGCCGACCCGGATGGACTACCCGGGCACCATTGCCACGGTGCGGGCCGTGGCACGCTACGTCGGTGACGTACTGGCGCAAAACTGACCCAATCCATCACACCCCTGCGCAGAGTCGACCACGGCCCATCCGGACGACCGGCGGACGGTAACGCGAGACAGACATGAGGACACGGAACGCAGTGGCCAGGGACTACTACGGGATTCTCGGCGTCAGCCGGAACGCCACCGAGGACGAGATCAAGCGGGCCTACCGCAAGCTGGCGCGGCAGTACCACCCGGACATCAACCCGGATCCGGAGGCACAGGAGAAGTTCAAGGACATCAACGCCGCGTACGAGGTCCTCTCCAACCCCCAGAAGCGACAGATCGTCGACCTCGGTGGGGATCCCCTCGCGCCCGGTGGCGGGGGTGCGCCGGGGCCGGGCAGCGCCGGTGGTCCGTTCGTCGGGTTCCAGGACATCATGGACGCGTTCTTCGGAGCCGCCGGTGGCTCGCGGGGACCGCGCCCCCGGACCCGTCCCGGTGCCGACGCCATCCTCCGGCTCGAGCTGGATCTGCACGAGACCGCCTTCGGTGTCGAGGCGCCGATCACCGTCGACACGGCGGTTCTCTGCAACACCTGTTCCGGGGCCGGTACCGCGCCCGGCACCCACCTCGCCACCTGCGAGGCGTGCGGCGGCCGCGGTGAGGTCCAGTCGGTGCAGCGCACCTTCCTCGGCCAGGTCGTCTCGTCCCGGCCCTGCACGGTCTGCCAGGGGTACGGCACGATCATTCCCCACCCCTGCCCCACCTGCGGCGGCGACGGCCGGGTCCGGACCCGGCGCTCTCTCACCGTCAAGATCCCGGCCGGGGTCGAGGACGGCATGCGCATCCGGCTGGCCCAGCAGGGCGAGGTCGGCCCCGGCGGTGGCACCGCCGGCGACCTGTACGTCGAGATCCACGAGCGGCCGCACGACGTCTACTCCCGCAAGGGCGACGACCTGCACTGCCGGGTGACGGTTCCGATGACCGCGGCCGCGCTCGGCACCCGGCTGACCATCAAGACGCTGGACAGCGAGGAGACGGTCGACGTCAAGCCGGGCACCCAGCCCGGGTCGACGCTGCGGCTGCGCGGCCGGGGCGTACCGCACCTGCGCGGCACCGGCCGGGGTGACCTCTACGTCCACCTCGACGTCCGGACCCCGACGAAGCTCAACGCCGAGCAGGAGCGGCTCCTGCGCGAGTTCGCCAAGTCCCGGGGCGAGGAGGTCGCCGAGCTCAGCAAGCAGGGTGGTTTCTTCTCCCGGATGCGCGACGCCTTCAACGGCCACGGCTGACCGGCGCCGCGCTCCGGTCGCCGTCGGAGCCGGTCGGCTCACCGGCTCGGCTACCCTGCTCGGCGTGAGCGCGCCGCTGTTCCTGGTCGAGTCGCTGCCGTCGGGAGACGTCGTCACGCTCGACGGGCCGGAGGGTCACCACGCCGCGACCGTGCAGCGGTTGCGTGCCGGCGAGGAGATCCTGCTCGCCGACGGCCGGGGCACCGTCGCCTCCGCCGTCGTCACCGCCGTCAGCCGTGGCGTCCTGACCTGTTCCGTCACCGCCCGGCGGTACGTCGCCGCGCCCGATCCCCGGCTCGTCGTCGTCCAGGGGTTGGCCAAGGGCGACCGGGCCGAGCTGGCGGTACAGGCGATGACCGAGGTCGGGGTCGACGAGATCGTTCCCTGGGCGGCAGCCCGCTGCGTGGTGCAGTGGCGTGCCGACCGGGGGGCGCGGGCCCGGGACCGCTGGGTGGCGACGGCGCGCGAGGCGGCCAAACAGGCCCGCCGGCCCCGGCTGCCGGCGGTCGGCGGGACACCGTCGGTGCCGGCCGTTCCGCTTGCCGACGTGGCGGCCCGGGTGAACGGTGCCGCCGCCGCTCTCGTGCTGCACGAGGAGGCCGAGGAGCGGCTCTCCGCGGTGAACCTGCCGCGCACCGGGGAGATCGTGCTGGTGGTCGGCCCCGAGGGTGGGATCGCCCCGGAAGAGCTGGCGGCGTTGCGGACCGCCGGCGGGGTGCCCGTCCGGCTCGGTGCCGAGGTGCTGCGAACCTCCACCGCCGGGGTCGCCGCGCTGGCCGTCCTGTCGGCCCGGCTCGGCCGGTGGTGAGGCGGCGGAACGGGCCGCGCGTCGCGGCCGCGGGTCAGACGTCGACCAGTACGGCCAGCCGGCGGTCGGCGATGCTGCGGGCCGCCTCGACCCGGTACCGGCCGGGCCGGGTACGCCAGCCCTCCGCCGTCCAGACCTGAAGCGTGCGAGCCGGCAGCGGCACCCGTACGGTCACCGACTCACCCGGGTCGGCAACCGCCCGGGCGAAACCGGCGAGCCAGCGTACCGGCCGGTCCGGCTCGGGGGTCTCCGGGCCGACGTACACCTGCACCACCTCGGCCCCGGGCCGGCCGCCGACGTTGGCGACGGTGACCACGGCGACCGGTCCGCCCGCCCCCTCCTCCACCGACAGGGACCGGTAGTCCCACTCGGTGTAGCCGGACCCGTGTCCGAACGGGAAGAGCGGCTCGGCCCGCCACCCCCGGTAGCCGACGAGGACGTCCTCGGCGTAGTGCAGGCGGCCCTCGACCGGGGTGACGTCCAGCGCCGGGCAGTCCTCGGGACGGCGTGGCCAGGTGGTGGGGAGCCGCCCGCCCGGCTCGGCGGCGCCGAGCAGGACGTCGGCGAGGGCGTGACCCGCCTCCTGGCCGGGGAACCAGGTGAGCAGGATCGCCGCCACCTCGTCGGCCCACGGCATCAGCACCGGGGAGCCGGCGTTCACCACCACGATGGTGCGGGGGTTGACCGCCGCCACCCGTCGGACCAGCTCGTCCTGGCGGCCGGGCAGCTCCAGCGACGTGCGGTCGAAGCCCTCCGACTCCACCTCCTCGGTGGTGCCGACCACCACGATCGCCACGTCGGCGTCGGCCGCGACCCGGACCGCCTCGGCCAGCAGCGCCTCCGCCGCGTCGGTCGGGGCGCCGTCTCGCGGGCCGGCTGCGTGCGGGTCCGTCTCCTCGGGTGCGGCGTGGCCGAGCCCGAACGACACGAAGCCGTGGCGCCCCTCCGCCACCCGCTGACGGAGCCGCACGTCGACCGGCTCGCCGGCGGTCAGCGGTACGTCGAAGCGGCGCTCGACCGTGGTGGGGAAGACGGACGCCGGATCCTCGCCCTCGTTCCACAGCGAACCGCTGAAGACCTCGACGTCGCCGACGGTGAGGGTGAGGTCGCCGGATCCGGTGATCGAGAAGTGGTGTCGGCCGCTCCGCTGCGGCGTGAAGCGGCCGGTCAGCTCGATGCTGGCGAGGTCGGTGGGGTGCACCCCGGCCGGCGGCTCGCCCATCCACCGCACCGTGGCGCGGTCCAGCTCCACCCGGTACAGCGGTCGGCCGTCGACGGCCCGCAGGGTCGCGGTGATCGGGCTCCAGCCGGGGCCGCCGGCCGGGCGCAGCCGGGGTCGGGGGTCGGCGCCGACGGCGTGGTCGACCGCCACCCCGGGCAACGCGGCGGTCAGCCCGGCGAGCGGGGAGACCACGTGGGGCGGCGACACCTGGGCGCTGCCGCCGCCCTGGATGCGCGCGTCGTCGGCGAGCGCGCCGAGGACCGCGATCCGGCGTAGCCGCCCGGCGTCCAGCGGCAGGATGTTGTCGACGTTGCGGGCCAGCACGAACGAGCGGGTCGCGACCTCGCGCGCGAGTGCGGCGCCGTCCGGCGGGTCGGGCACCGTGGCCGGGTCCACCGCCGGGGGTACGCCGTCGAGCAGCCCGGCCCGGGCGGCGAGCCGCAGCACCCGGCGTACCTTGTCGTCGACGACCGCCTCGGCGACCGTGCCGGCGCGTACGGCCGCGACCAGCGCGGCGCCCCACGGGTCGCCGGCCGCGGGCATCACCACGTCCAGTCCGGCGTTGGCGCTGGCCTCCGTGCTCCGGGCGGCGGTCCAGTCGGAGATCACGACCCCGTCGAAGCCCCACTCCTCCTTCAGCAGGTCGTGCAGGAGCGGACGGTGCTCGGTCATGGTCGCGCCGTTGACGCCGTTGTACGCCGCCATCACCGCCCAGACGCCCGCCGCGACGATCCGCTCGAACGGGAGGAGGTAGAGCTCCCGCAGCGCCCGGTCGGAGACCCGGACGTCGACGGTGAACCGGTCGGTCTCCGAGTCGTTGGCGACGAGGTGCTTGACCGTGGCCCCCACGCCCGACTCCTGCAACCCGGTCACGTACCCGACGCCGATCTCGGCGGTGAGCAGCGGATCCTCCGAGTAGCACTCGAAGTGCCGGCCGCCGAGCGGGCTACGGTGCAGGTTGACGGTCGGGGCGAGCAGCAGGTGGATGCCGCGGCGCCGGCACTCGGCGGCGAGCAGCCGGCCGGCGCGGCGGGCCAGGTCCGGATCCCAGGTGGCGGCGAGCGCGGTCGGGCTGGGCAGTGCGACCGACGGATCCTCCGGGGCCCACCGGACGTCTCGTACGCCGATCGGGCCGTCCGACATGACCAGCGAGCGAAGGCCGATGGCGGGGATCGCCGGCAGCGTCCAGAAGTCCTGACCGGAGAGGAGCCGCACCTTCGTCTCCAGGTCCAGCGCGGCCAACGCGCGCTCGACCGCCGCCTCCACCGACGCGTCAGGGGCCATGATCTCGATCGTAGTCGATGGGTGCCGTGGCCGTGCCCGTGGCGCGGGCGGGCGGGTGGTCCGCGGTCGGGGCGGCACCCCTACGATGCGGGGAATGAGGAGCGAGAGCGACTGCCTGTTCTGCCGGATCGTCGCGGGTGAGATCCCGGCGACCGTGGTGCGGGAGACCGACACCACCCTGGCCTTCCGCGACATCAACCCGCAGGCGCCGGTTCACGTGCTGGTGATCCCGAAGGAGCACCACACCGACGTGGCGACGCTGGCCAAGGCGGACCCGGCACTGGCCGGGGCGGTGCTGAACACCGCGGCGGCGGTGGCGGAGAGCGAGGGGCTCCACCCCGACGGCTTCCGGCTGATCTTCAACACAGGCAAGCATGGTGGGCAGGAGGTCTTCCACGTACACGCCCACGTGCTCGGCGGCGAGCCACTGGGGCGGTTGCGGGCCCGCTGAGCGCCCGGCCGAGCCGAGGGCGGGCGGGGACGACCGGTACGATCAGCGATCCTGACGAGGGGGCGGTGCGTGACCGAGACGAGTCGCCGGTACGAGCGGATGGTCCGGCAGGCGCAGGCGGAGTCCCGGATACCGGCGGTCGCCGCCGCCCTGCACCGGGCGGACCGCCCGCTGTGGACCTGCACGGTCGGCACCACCGGAACCGACGCCCCGCTCACCGAGCGGACCGCCTTCCGGATCGGGTCGGTCACCAAGACCTTCACCGCGGTCCTCGTCATGCAGTGCCGCGACGAGGGCCTGCTCGACCTCGACGCCCCGATCTCGGCGTACCTCGACGTCCCCGCGCACGGCGAGGCGACGGTACGCCGGCTGCTGTCGCACACCTCGGGCCTGCAGCGCGAGCCGTACGGTGACGTCTGGGCCACCCTGCGCACCCCCGGGCTGGCCGAGCTGCTCGCCGACCTGGCCCGAGCCGAGCGGGTGCTGCCGCCGGCCCGCCGGTTCCACTACTCCAACCTCGGCATCGCGCTGCTCGGCCAGGCGGTCGCCCGGCTGCGCGGCGGCACCTGGGCCGAGGTTCTCGCCGACCGCATCCTCCGCCCGCTCGGGCTCACCGACACCACGCTCACCCCACCCCCGGGTGCGGCGACCGGGTTCCTGGTCGACGCGTACTCCGACCACGCCCGACCGGAGCCGAACATCGACCTCGGCGCGCTCGGGCCGGCCGCCCAGCTCTGGAGCACCGCCCCGGACATGGCGCGCTGGGCGGCCTTCCTCGCCGACCCGGCGACGGTCGACCCGACCGGCGCGGTGCTGCGCCCGGAGACCCTGGAGGAGATGCGCTGGCCGGTGACGACCACCGACGAGGCGCTCTGGTCCGCCGGGTTCGGGCTCGGGTTGATCCTGGTGCCGCAGACCGGGCCGGCCGGGTCGCGCTCGGCCGGCGGTGAGCGGATCATCCACGTCGGGCACGACGGCGCCATGCCGGGTTTTCTCGCCAGCGTCTACGGCCGGTCCGGTGGTGTGGGCACCCCGGCGGCGATGGGCTGTGCGGTCTTCGGCTCCTCCGGCACCGGCACCGCGGTCAACGATCTCGCCCACCGCCTGCTCGCCGCCTCCGCCGAGGAGGACCCGGCCGACATCGCGCCCTGGGTTCCCGGCGAGCCGGCGCCCGAGGCGTACCGTGGGCTGCTCGGCCGCTGGTGGGGCGAGGGCTTCGAGTACGTCTTCTTCTGGCGGAACGGCACCCTGCGGGCCCGGGGCGCCGACGACCCCGCCGGCCGCCCGCCCGCGGTCTTCGTGCCCGTGCCGGACCGCCCGGACGTGCTGCGGACGGTCTCCGGCCGGGAGGCCGGGGAGCTCCTCCGGCTCACCCGGGACGACCAGGGCAACGTGGTCATGATGCACTGGGCGACGTACCGGTTCACCCGCAACCAGGAGACGTTCGACCGGTTCGACTTCCGCCGTACCTGAGACGACGTCCGGGAGGGGCCGCCGGGGCCGGGGAACGTCCCCCGTTGTCGCCTTCGGTGGTGGGGACGCCCTCTTCGCCCGTGTGCCGGCACCGCCCGGTTCGACGTCGGGCCGCCCCGGGGGACGCCGGCGGAAATGGGCGGCCTGTGACCGGCGTTGAACGGATACGATGACGGCAACGTCCACACGCCGCGTCAGCAGGGCACGGCATCGAGAGCGAGAGCAGGTGGCACAGGGCGCAGGCCCGACCCATGACCGACACTTCACCCCCCGGGCAACTCCGGGTGCAGACCAAGATCACGGTCCCGGACCCCAAGATCATGGTTAATCTGCTCGGCGCGGGCGACGAGATCCTGCGGCTCATCGAGCGGTCGATCACCAGTGACGTGCACGTCCGGGGCAACGAGATCACCCTCACCGGCGCCCCCGGCGACAACGCGATCGCCGAGCGGCTCTTCGCCGAGCTGCGCGAGCTGATCGAGAAAGGTGAAACGCTGACCACCGACGCCGTCCGGCGCACCCTCGGCATGATCGAGCAGGGCACCACCGAGCGCCCGGCCGAGGTGCTGACGCTCAACATCCTCTCCCGGCGCGGACGGACCATCCGACCCAAGACGCTGGGCCAGAAGCGGTACGTCGACGCGATCGACCAGCACACGATCGTCTTCGGTATCGGACCCGCCGGTACCGGCAAGACGTACCTGGCGATGGCGAAGGCCGTCCAGGCGCTCCAGACCAAGCAGGTCAACCGGATCATCCTGACCCGACCGGCGGTCGAGGCCGGTGAGCGGCTCGGCTTCCTGCCCGGCACGCTGTCGGAGAAGATCGACCCGTACCTGCGCCCGCTCTACGACGCGCTGCACGACATGCTCGACCCCGAGTCGATCCCGAAGCTCATGGCCGCCGGGACGATCGAGGTCGCCCCGCTGGCGTACATGCGCGGGCGGGCGCAGCCGTACGACGCGCGGGTCCTGACACCGGAGGGGTTCCGGCCGTTCGGGTCGCTCCGGATCGGTGACCTGGTCATCGGCTCGGACGGGACGCCCACGCCGGTGATCGGCATCTATCCGCAGGAGCCCAAGCAGGTGTACCGGGTCACCACCCGGGACGGGGCCTCCACCGTCTGCTGCGGGGAGCACCTCTGGACCGTCGCCACCCCGGAGGACCGGCGGCACGGGCGTTGGCGCACGGTCGAGACGCGGGAGATGATCGACGACGCCCAGCGGTACGAACTCCCGGTGGTGGCGCCGGTCCAGATGCCGCCGAGGAGGGTCCCGCTCGACCCGTACGTGCTCGGCCTGCTGCTACGCGACGACACGGTCTCGTGGCCGACGGCGCCGGGATCCGCCACGGTGGATCCGGAGCTCGCCCGCGCGGTCGAGGAGGCGCGCGCGGAGCTCGCGCCCGTCGGTGACGGCGCCGCCGACCACGCCCGCCGGCACGCCGACGGTCACCGCGGCGGGGTCGCCGTCGCGAACCCGGTGACGGTCGCGCTGCGCGAGCTGGGCCTGGCCGGGGTCGGCGCGGGGGGCAGGTTCGTGCCCGAGGCCTACACGCACAACAGCGTCGAGGTCCGGCTGGCCGTCCTCCAGGGGTTGCTGGACACCGGCGGCACCGTGGTCCCGCGGGCCGGAGACGGCTGCCGGGTGCGGTACACGACGACCTCCGCCCGCCTGCGCGACGACGTCGTCTTCCTGGTCCGCTCGCTCGGCGGTGTCGTCGACGAGCGGGTTCGCGAGGCCGCGGCGGGCACGCCCGGCCCGGCGGACGGCCGTGCGGTCCCGTCGTCCCACCCCGACGCCCACGTCCTGGACATCCGGCTGCCGGACGGCATCCCGCCGTTCCGCCAGCCCCACCGGCGTCAGCTGTACGAGCGGTACGGGGGTGACCGGCCCGCGCGGGTCGTCGAATCGATCGTCCCGGCAGGGGTGCGGGAGACGATGTGCATCCAGGTCGCGGCGGAGGACTCGCTGTACGTCACCGACGACTTCCTGGTCACGCACAACACGCTCAACGACGCGTTCATCATCCTCGACGAGGCGCAGAACACCACGCCGGAGCAGATGAAGATGTTCCTCACCCGGCTGGGGTTCGGCTCCAAGATCGTGGTCACCGGTGACATCACCCAGGTCGACCTGCCAGGCGGCACGACCAGCGGGCTGCACGCGATCCGGGAGATCCTGGCCGAGGTCGAGGACGTCCACTTCGCCCAGCTCTCCAGCACGGACGTGGTCCGGCACAAGCTGGTGAGCGACATCGTGGACGCGTACGCGCGGTGGGACGCCAAACGGGGGGCACAGCAGCAGGGCCAGGGCGTGCACGCCGTGTCGGGACGTGCCGCCCACGGCGGCGGCCGGGGTGGCCGGCGCCGCTGAGCATCAGGGGAACCAGTTGTCCATCGAAATCGCCAACGAGTCGGGTGCGGCGGTCGACACCGACGCGGTGCTGGCCGTCGCCCGGTACGCCCTCGACGAGATGGGGGTCAACTCCCTCGCCGAGCTGTCGATTCTGCTCGTCGACGTCGACTACATGACCGAGCTCAACCACCGTTGGATGGGCGGGGACGGTCCCACCGACGTCCTCGCCTTCCCGATGGACGAGGGGAGCGTCGACCACGGGCCGGGCGAGTCGAACGGCGGCGAGCCGGCACTCCTCGGGGACATCGTGCTCTGCCCCGAGGTGGCCGCCCGGCAGGCCGCCGCCGCCGGGCACTCGGCCGCCGACGAGCTGCACCTGTTGACCGTGCACGGTGTGCTGCACCTGCTCGGCTACGACCACGCGGAGCCGGAGGAGGAGCGGGAGATGTTCGCGCTGCAGGCCCGGCTCCTGGACGGCTGGCGCGCGACCCGGGTCCGCTGATGCCCGGTCACTTAGCCATGCTGGCCGCCCTGCCCGCACCGCTGGCGGCGGGCAGACCGGCGGCCGGCCTTCCCGACCTCCAACTTCTGCTCTTCGCCGCGGCGCTGGTGGTGCTCGCCGGTGTCTTCGCGATGGCGGACGCGGCACTCGGTGCCGTCTCCCCGGCCCAGGCCGGCGAGCTCGCCCGCGACGGGGTCCGCGGCGCCCGTACCCTGCAGATCGTCGCCACCGACGCGGTCCGGCACATCAACCTGCTGCTGTTGCTGCGCCTGCTCTGCGAGCTGACCGCGACCGTGCTCGTCGCGCTGGTCGCGGTGGACACCTTCGGCGCCGGCGTGACGGCCGCGCTGGTCACCGCCGGCGCGATGACCGTGGTCAGCTTCGTGGTCGTCGGGGTCGCACCCCGCACGATCGGCCGGCAGCACGCGTACGTGGTCGGCCGGGTCACCGCCCCGCTGGTCCGGTGGCTCGGTCGGGTGCTCAACCCGCTCGCCTCGCTGCTCATCCTGATCGGCAACGCGGTGACGCCGGGGCGCGGCTTCCGCGAGGGCCCGTTCGCCACCCAGATCGAGCTGCGGGAGCTGGTCGACCTGGCGGAGAAGCGCGGGGTGGTCGAGCACGGCGAGCGACAGATGATCCACTCCGTCTTCGCGCTCGGCGACACCATCGTCCGCGAGGTCATGGTGCCGCGTACCGAGATGGTCTGGATCGAGGCGCACAAGCGGCTGCCGCAGGCGCTGACGCTGTTCCTTCGTTCCGGCTTCTCCCGCATCCCGGTCATCGGGGAGAGCGTCGACGACGTGCTCGGGGTGCTCTACCTCAAGGATGTGATCCGGCAGACCCAGGGTGGTGCCTCCGACACCGACCAGCGTACGGTGGCCGAGGTGATGCGGCCGGCCACCTTCGTGCCCGAGTCGAAGCCGGTCGACGACCTCCTCTCCGAGATGCAGGCGGCCCGGACCCACATGGTGATCGTCGTCGACGAGTACGGCGGCACCGGTGGCCTGGCCACGATCGAGGACATCCTGGAGGAGATCGTCGGCGAGATCACCGACGAGTACGACGTCGAACGCCCGCCGGTGGAGCGGCTCGACGACGGCGCGGTCCGGGTCACCGCCCGGCTGCCGGTGGAGACGCTCGGTGAGCTCTTCGACGTGGAGTTGCCGGCCGACGAGGTGGAGACCGTCGGCGGTCTGCTCGCCCAGGCGCTCGGCCGGGTGCCGATTCCCGGCGCCGAGGCCGAGGTGAACGGGCTGTGGCTCCTCGCCGAGGGAACCACCGGTCGGCGCAACCACATCGACACCGTGCTGGTCCGCCGGGTGAGCGAGGCGGGCGCGCGCGACCGCGACGGGCGTGACCGCGAGCGCGACCAGCGTGGGCGGGGCCACGACAATGAGATCGTCCGTGACCCCGAGCGTGGAGCCGGGGCCGAGTTCCGGGCCGAACAGCCGACCCGGGAGCAGCAATCCCGTTCCGAGGAGAGGCAAACCGCTGATGCCTGAGTCGTCCGCCGCCCCGGCCGTGCCGGCCGGGACCTCACCCGCCGTGCCGGCCCTCGCCGCCCCGGCTGCCGCCGGGCTGACCGCCGAGGACACCAAGCTGGTGGTCCTGGCCCGCGGTGCGCGGGCGCGGATCGGCGCGGTCGAGGGGGCGGCCGTCCGTGACCAGGACGGCCGTACCTACGCCGCGGCCAGCGTCTCGCTGCCCTCGCTGACCATCACCGCGCTGCAACTGGCGGTCGCCTCGGCGGTCGCCGCCGGCGCCACCCGGCTGGAGGCCGGCGCGGTGGTCACCGAGGCGTCGACGCTGGACGGGGCCGGGTACGCCGCTGTCCGGGACCTGTCCGCCGACGCGCCGATCCACGTGGCCGCCCCGGACGGCACCGTGCTCGGCACGGTGGTCGAGTGATCCCGGGCCGTGTGGCGGACGGCTACCGCGCCGGTTTCGCCTGCTTCGTCGGCCGCCCCAACGCCGGCAAGTCGACCCTGACCAACGCCATCGTCGGGCAGAAGATCGCCATCACCTCCAGCAAGCCGCAGACCACGCGGCACGTGGTCCGGGGCGTGCTGCACCGTCCGGACGCGCAGCTCGTCCTCGTGGACACGCCCGGTCTGCACCGGCCCCGGACGTTGCTCGGCGAACGCCTCAACGACCTGGTCCGACAGACCTGGAGCGAGGTCGACGTGATCGGCCTGTGCATCCCCGCCGACGAGACCATCGGACGCGGCGACCGGTTCATCAGCGGCGAGCTGGCCGGGTTGAAGGCCACGGTGCTGGCGGTGGTGACCAAAACCGACCTGGTCGACCGGAAACGGCTGGCCGAGCAGTTGCTCGCGGTCAGCGAGCTGGCCGACTTCGCCGAGGTGGTCCCGGTCAGCGCGGTCTCCGGCTACCAGGTCGACACCCTGGTCGACGTGATGACCCGGTACCTGCCGCCCTCGCCGCAGCTCTATCCCGACGACATGCTCACCGACGAGCCGGAGCAGGTCCTGGTCGCCGAGCTGATCCGGGAGGCGGCGCTGGAGGGGGTCCGGGACGAGCTGCCGCACTCGATCGCGGTGGTGGTCGAGGAGATGATCCCCGAGGGGCGGCTGACGAAGATCTATGCCCACGTGTACGTCGAACGCCCGAGCCAGAAGGCGATCGTGATCGGCGCCCGGGGCAGCCGGCTCAAGGAGGTCGGCACCCGGGCCCGGCAGCAGATCGAGGAGTTGCTCGGCACCCGGGTCTACCTCGACCTGCACGTCCGGGTCGCCAAGGACTGGCAACGGGATCCGAAGCAGCTCCGCAAGCTCGGTTTCTGATGAGGGCCGGATGGGCAGGATCCTGTCGGTGAATCTGGCGGTGCCGGAGCCGAACAGCGCCAAGGCGGTGGGGGTCACCGGCATCCGGAAACGGCCGGTGGACGGGCCCGTGCAGGTCAGGGCCCCGGGACCGCAGAGGACCGGGTTGGGCAGCGGTCTGGTCGGCGACCAGATCTTCGACGTGGAGCACCACGGCGGCGACGACCAGGCCGTGTACGCGTACGCCCGGGAGGACTACGACTGGTGGGAGCGCCAGCTGGGCCGGACGTTGCCCGGCGGCGTCTTCGGGGACAACCTCACCACCGTCGGGATCGACGTCAACGGCGCGCTGCTCGGCGAACGCTGGCAGATCGGGGCCGGGCGGTGCTGCAGGTCACCTTCGCCCGCATACCGTGCGCCACGTTCCAGGCCAAGATGGGCGAGCCGCAGTGGATCAAGCGGTTCACCCGGGAGGCCCGACCCGGGGCGTACCTGCGGGTGGTCGTGCCGGGTGAGGTCCGGGCCGGCGACGAGGTGACGGTGGTGCACCGCCCGGAGGGCGGGGTGAGCGTGGCGGAGGCCTTCCGCGCCTGGACCCTCGAACCCGAACTGCTGCCGCGGCTGCTCGGGTCGGACGCACCCGACGGGGTGAAGGAGAAAGTCCGGCGCCGGCTGGAGTGGGTCGGCGGCCGCTGAGCGGGGTCGGCGGCCGCCGGGGTGGCGGCCGCGGGGCCGGGTCCGCGGTCCGGCGAGGGTGACGTCACGCGGCCGCCTGTCGGCAGGGAAGAATGGGCGCGTGCCCGGGTACCGCCGACAGCTCTACCGTGACGACGCGGTGGTGCTCCGTACCCAGAAGCTCGGTGAGTCGGATCGGATCATCACCCTGTTGACCCGGCGGCACGGCCGGCTCCGGGCGGTCGCCCGGGGCGTACGGCGGACCACGTCGCGGTTCGGCGCCCGGCTGGAGCCGTTCGGCCACGTCGACCTGCAACTCGCCGGCGACCCGGAAGGACGGGACGGCGGCACGCTGCAGAGCGTCAGCCAGGTCGAGGCGATCGCGCTCTACGGCAAGCGGTTCATCGACGACTACCCCCGGTACACGGCGGCCAGCGCTATCGCGGAGACCGCGGAACGGCTCACCCCGGTGGAGCGGGAGCCGGCGCCGCGCCTGTTCCAGCTCACCCTCGGCGGCCTGCGCGCGCTCGCGGCCGGGGAGCACGCCACGACCCTGGTGCTCGACGCGTACCTGCTGCGCGGGATGGCGTTGGCCGGCTGGGCACCCGCGCTGGTCGCCTGCGCCGTCTGCGGTACGCCGGGCCGGCACGCGGCGTTCTCCGTGCCCGCCGGGGGGTGTGTCTGCCCGGACTGCCGGCCGCCCGGCGCGGCTCGTCCGGCGCCGGCCACCCTGGAGCTGATGGCCGCGCTCGTCTCCGGCGACTGGCGGACGGCCGACCGGGCCGATCCGGCGCACCGCCGGGAGTGCAGCGGCCTGGTGGCGGCACACCTGCAGTGGCATCTCGAACGAGGGTTACGCTCGTTGCCGCTGGTCGACAGAGGATCGACCGGTGTGAGGGACGCAGCAGCGAAGGAACCGCAGTGAGTCGAGCGACGACCAGGGGAGTACGTCGACAGCCTGTCCCGCCGAGCCCGCACCCGTCCGGTGCCCGGCCTCCCGCGCTGCCTCCCGAAGCCCTACCCCGTCACGTGGCGATCGTCATGGACGGCAACGGCCGCTGGGCCAGGCAGCGCGGCCTGCCCCGGACCAAGGGACACGAGCAGGGCGAGTACTCCCTCTTCGACACCATCGAGGGTGCGATCGAGATCGGGATCCCCTACCTGACGGCGTACGCCTTCTCCACGGAGAACTGGCGGCGGTCGCCGGAGGAGGTGCGGTTCCTGATGGGGTTCAACCGGGACGTCATCCGGCGCCGCCGGGACCAGTTGGTGGACCTCGGGGTGCGGGTGGTCTGGTCGGGCCGGGCCGGACGGCTCTGGAAGAGCGTCATCTCGGAACTGCGGACGGCCGAGGAGATGTCCCGGCACAACACGACGTTGACGCTCCAGTTCTGCGTCAACTACGGCGGCCAGGCCGAGATCGCCGACGCCGCCGCCGCGATCGCCCGGGACGTCGCCGCCGGCCGGGTCGATCCCGCGAAGGTGAACGAGAAGATGATCGCCCGGTACCTCTACCACCCGGAGGTGCCGGAGGTCGACCTGTTCCTGCGCCCCTCCGGCGAGCAGCGCATCTCCAACTTCATGCTCTGGCAGAGCGCGTACGCCGAGCTGGTCTTCCTGGACACGCTCTGGCCGGACTTCGACCGCCGCCACCTCTGGTACGCCTGCGAGCTGTACGCGAAGCGGGACCGACGGTTCGGCGGGGCGGTACCCAACCCGGTCGCGCCGGAGTCGACCGACGCTCACGGGGGTGCCTGACGGCAGAACCCCGGCTGTCGGGTACCCCGGGGCGCGGCGGCGCGGCCGCGGCGTACCGGCTGGGGGGCACCGGCCGGCGCACCGGTCAGGAGATCACCGGCCGGTAGGTGCCGAGCGCCACGCTGACCGCGAGGATGCCGGCGGCCACCAGCACCGCCCCGCCGACCAGGGCGGTGTCCGCCCAGGTGAAGCGCTGCTGGCGGGCCGAGGTGCGCGGGGTGTCCGAGTCGAAGCCCCGTGCGTCCATCGCGGTGGCCAACCGGGTGCCCCGGCGGATCGCCCCGACCAGCAGCGTGAACGCCGTCGAGCCGAAGATCCGCAGGCGGGCCAGCGGGTTGCCTCCGGCGTCGACGCCCCGGGCCCGGCGGGCCATGCTGATCAACTGCCACTCGGTGGCCAGCAGCGGCACCAGCCGGAACGCGGCCAGCGCCCCGATCGCGAACCGCGGCGACGTCTTCGCGTTCTGGACCAGCGCGTCGG
>Ga0310834_100379_pt1 | contig 56686 bp, 49 predicted proteins | sample SM_ome_2_FD_201314 | JGI IMG/M metagenome (GOLD analysis project Ga0310834, IMG submission 201314) | Sorghum-adapted microbial communities enriched on stacked mutant (SM) sorghum from Joint BioEnergy Institute, Emeryville, California... ...
GCGGGTGCGGGAATCGAACCCGCGTACAGGGCTTTGCAGGCCCTTGCCTCAGCCACTCGGCCAACCCGCCGGAGGTCCCAACCTACGAGGAGACTCGCAGTGGGGGCCGGCTCGGCGGGACGAGCCGCCGCAGCGAGCGGACGACGGGACTCGAACCCGCGACCCTCACCTTGGCAAGGTGATGCGCTACCAACTGCGCTACGTCCGCGTGCCGCCCGTCTGCACCGGGCGACGGATGCAAACTTTAGCCCACCCACCTCGCCAGTGCCAAACCGGATCCGGCGCGTCGCCCGATAGGTCCCCGGGGCGTGGCGAGACAGCCGGCCGGGCGCCGACGAGGCAGTCGGTCCGAGCGGTCGTCGGTGGATCGGGCCCGGGCCGGGTCGTGGACCCAGCCAGGCCTGGGCTTGGGCGCACAGTGAGGGGGCCGCTGTGCTCCCTGGCCGCGCCCAGCACCGGCTCCTCGCCGGTGGCCTCACATCCGGCCGGGCCGGGCCCGGTTGGCCGCTACGGGCCGCCGGCACCCCGGACCGTACGGCCGGCACCCGGAGCCTTCGTCGACCGGCCCGAGCGGCCGCTGAGCGCCCTAGGAGCACGCCCGCGTTGGGCGCCTGGCCGGTGAGGTGGGAGGCGCAGAGGCCGGAGCCCGGGCCTCGTCGTCGCGGGAGGCCTCCACGTGGCGCCGACCGCCGGAGCGGGGGTGCGGCCGCGATGCGGTCCGTGGTCTCAGACAGCCCGCCGCGCCGACGCGTCATCTCCGGAGGGTCGGATCGTTCGGTGACACTGGCGGAATGACGTTGACGACCCGCCTGCTCACGCCGGAGACCTGGGACGACTTCGCCGCGCTCGTCGCGGCCAACAACGGGGTGTGGGGCGGTTGCTGGTGCATGGCGTTCCACCCGGAGGGCGTCGGCGCCGGGCACACCCCGGAGGGAAACCGGGAGGCGAAGCGTCGGCACGTGGCGCGAGGCACGGTCCACCAGGTGCTCGTCTACGACGATGACCGTTGCGTCGGCTGGTGCCAGTTCGGCCGGCCGACCGAACTTCCGAATATCAAGAACCGACGTGCTTACCAGCAAGGGGCCGGCGAGCCGCCGGATTGGCGGATCGGTTGCATCTTCACCAACCCCAAGGACCGCGGTAGGGGCGTCGCGGCCGCCGCGGTCGGAGCGGCGCTCGACGAGATCAGGCGGGCCGGTGGCGGCATCGTCGAGGCCTATCCGGAGCAGACCGAGGGGCGGCCGCCGCTCCGCGGCGCGTACTTGCACACCGGCCCCGAGGAGCTGTTCGCCCGGTACGGCTTCACCCGGGTCCGGCGGATCGCGAAATGGCGATGGGTCATGCGCACCAGGGTCTGACCGCTCGTCGGCGTCAGGAACCGCGAACCTTGGCGAGGGCACGCGCGGTGAGGTGGACCGCGAGATCGACCGCTTGATTGTCCCTGAGGGGGCAGTTGACGGCGTACTGGTCGGCGGGCCTGACGTCGCGCAGGCTGATCCGGTCGTCGGAGATGTCCATGACGTCGTCGGGGCGGAGCCGCAGCGTCAGCCCGCCGTTGCTCGGCTTCAGATAGACGACGGCGCCCAGCATGCGCGGACTTCGGTGCGGCGCGTGGCCAGGATGCGGGCTGGCCCGGTGGTGGGCGTCGGCGCGCGTCAACGGTGCGGCGTCCGGGCGCGTCGGGGTGAGGCCCCCGTGCGCCGCGGCGGGGCGGTGACGATTCCGCGGAGGAGGGGCAGCAGCACGCTCCACACCTCATCGGTCAACGAATCGATGTCATTCGTCTTTCGCTCGCCGGCGGCGTCGGCGATCCACTGCACGGCCTCGTTCATGGCCCCGGAGAGCAGGACGGCCGCGGCCCGGGCCGACGGCACGGTGAGCCGGCCGGCGGCCTGCAGCTCGCGGAGCACCTCGTCGAGCAGGGCGCCGGAGTGGGCGGCGTCGAGCGAGCGCCAGGTCGCCCACCCGAGCACGGCCGGGCCGTCCAGCAGCAGGATGCGCCGGAACTGGGCACTCACGCTCGCCGCCAGGAAGGCCCGACACCCGACCTCGAGCGCCTGCTGGGGATCGGTGATGTCGGCCGTCGCCCGCTCGATCTCCTCGGCCACGGCCCGCTGGACGCTCACGTGCACGGCCTCGAACAGGCCCTGCTTGGACCCGAAGTGGTGGTACACCGCCCCGCGGGTCACCTGGGCGGCCGCGGCCACGTCCTCGAGGGCGACGCCGGCATACCCCCGCTCCGTGAAGAGCTCCCGGGCCGCCGCGAGGATGCGGGCCTGCGTGGCATCGCTCTCGGCCTTCGTCCGTCGAGGCACTCCCACCCTCCATACATACAGTCTGTATGTATACTGCCCGGTATACGTACACACTGTATCTATGGGGGATGGCCATGAGCCTCACGAGCTTCTACCCGGTCCTGTTCAGCGCCAACGTGGGCACGGCGGCCGACTTCTTCCGCAAGCACTTCGGTTTCGAGACGACCTTCGAGTCCGACTGGTACGCGAGCCTCCGCCGCGGGCAGTGGGAGCTCGCGTTCGTGCAGGCGGGTCACGCCACCGTGCCGGACTCCCACCGTGACTTCGCGCCGTCGCCCGTCATCCTGAACTTCGAAGTGGACGATGTGGACGCCGAGCACCGACGTCTGGTCGGGGAGCAGGGCCTGACCGAGGTCCTCAGCCTGCGGTCCGAGGCGTTCGGGCAGCGGCACTTCATCATCGCCGGGCCGGAGAACATCCTGATCGACGTCATTACACCCATCGAGCCCAGTGAGGAGTTCGCCGCCCAGTACCGCTGAGCGGGCCGACCCCCGAGGATGACTACCGGGCCCGCTTCTACCGCGCCGCCGTGGTCGATGTGGACGGTGACGGCGTCTTCGAGGTGCACAGCTCCGTCAACACGTGTGACCCGTCCTGCGCGGAAGGGGACTACATCACTACGATCTATCGCTGGAACGGCACCGACTACGTCTCCTGACGCGGCTGGCCGCGGGTCGCCGGGCGCGGTCCTGGCGGGTCAGGCGACCCGGTCAGATCACGCCGAGGGCGAGCATGGCGTCGGCGACCTGGATGAACCCGGCGATGTTCGCCCCCATGACGTAGTTGCCGGGCGAGCCGTACGCGTCGGCGGTCGCCAGGCACCGCTCGTGGATCGAGCGCATGATCTCGGCCAGCCGCTTCTCGGTGTACTCGAAGCTCCACGAGTCGCGCGACGCGTTCTGCTGCATCTCCAGCGCGCTGGTCGCGACGCCGCCGGCGTTGGCCGCCTTTCCAGGCGCGAACACCACCCCCGCCTCGGTGAGCATGCGAATGGCCGCCGGGGTGGTGGGCATGTTGGCGCCCTCGGCGACGATGCGGCAGCCGTTGCGGATGAGGCTCGCGGCGGCGGTGTCGTCGAGCTCGTTCTGGGTCGCGCACGGCAGGGCGATGTCGCAGGGGACCTGCCAGATCCCGGAACCACTGACGTACGTGGCCGAGGAGCCGCGCTTGGCCGCGTAGTCGCTGATCCGGCCGCGGCGCTCCATCTTGATCTCGTGCAGCAGGTCGAAGTCGATGCCGGCCTCGTCGACCACGTAGCCGTCGGAGTCGGAGCAGGCGATCACCGTGCCGCCGAGCTGGTGGATCTTCGCGATCGCGTACACCGCCACGTTGCCGGAGCCGGAGACCACGACCTTCTTGCCGTCGAAGCTGTCGCCCCGGGTGCGCAGGATCTCGTCGACGAAGAACACCAGGCCGTACCCGGTCGCCTCCCGGCGCACCTGGGCGCCGCCCCACGTCAGGCCCTTGCCGGTCAGCACCCCGGACTCGTAGCGGTTGGTGATGCGCTTGTACTGGCCGAAGAGGTAGCCGATCTCCCGCGCCCCGACGCCGATGTCGCCCGCCGGCACGTCCGTGTGCTCGCCCAGGTGTCGGTACAGCTCGGTCATGAACGACTGGCAGAAGCGCATGACCTCCGCGTCCGAGCGGCCCTTCGGGTCGAAGTCGGAGCCTCCCTTGGCGCCGCCGATCGGCATGCCGGTGAGCGAGTTCTTGAAGATCTGCTCGAACCCGAGGAACTTGATGATCCCCAGGTACACCGACGGGTGGAAGCGCAGCCCGCCCTTGTACGGGCCGAGGGCGGAGTTGAACTCGACCCGGAAGCCGCGGTTCAGCTGGACCCGACCGCGGTCGTCGACCCAGGGCACCCGGAAGATGATCTGCCGCTCCGGCTCGCACATCCGCCGAATGATTTCGGCGTCGACGTACTCCGGGTGCTTGACCACCACCGGGGCCAGGCTTTCGAGGACTTCCCAGACGGCCTGGTGAAACTCGACCTCGCCGGGGTTGCGCTTGACGACTTCCTCGTAGACCGGGGCCAGACGCTCATGCAGTGCTGGCACAGGGCGCCTCCATCACTCCACGAACGGCAGCTGATAGCGCGGCCGCTCATCGTCGAGGACGGCCCTACGCGTCAGCGTAATATCCTGACCCGGCGACTGTGGATCACCATGACCCTAATCACCTCTTTGGCCTCATAACCACCTCGATCCAACAGCCTCCTCGGCCCGCCGCGGTCCGCTCTCCGGGCCCGGCTCAGGGACCGCCCCGGGCCTCGGGGCGCGGGCGGACCAGTCCGGACTCGTACGCGTGGATCACGAGCTGAGCCCGGTCCCGGGCGCCGAGCTTGGTCAGGATCCGGCTGACGTGGGTCTTCACGGTCAGCGGGCTGACCGTGAGCGCCTCGGCGATCTCCTGGTTGCTCAGGCCGGTGGCGATCATCGTGAGCACCTCGCGCTCCCGCTCGGTCAGCGCGGCGAGGTCGGTCGGGCGCACCGGCGACTCGGGTCGGCTGAGGACGTTCGCGATGAGCATGGTGGTCGCGGCCGGCGACAACAGTGACTCGCCCCGGGCGACCACACGGATCCCCTCGAGCAGGTCCGGCGGGCGGGTGCTCTTGGCGAGGAACCCGCTCGCGCCGGCCCGCAGCGCCGCCATGACGTTCTCGGGGTTCTCGAAGGTGGTGAGCACCAGCACCCGGACCCCGCTCAGCCGCTCGTCGGCCACGATCTGGCGGGTCGCCTCGATGCCGTCCAGCTCGGGCATGCGGATGTCCATGACCACGACGTCGGGCCGCTGGGCCCGGGTGACCTCGACCGCCTCGCGACCGGTCGCCGCCTCGCCCACGACCGTCATGTCCGGCACGGAGCCGATCAGCAACGCGAAGGCGCCGCGCACCAACCGCTGGTCGTCGGCGAGCACCACCCGGATGGTCATCGCTGGTCCTGGCTCGTCATGGCTGGGACGGGGACGATTGGTGCTCGTCCTGGCCGGTGAGCGCGTCCCGGCCGCTGCGCGTGGCCTCCGCCCCACCGGCCGGCCGCTGGGTCAGTGGCAGGACGGCCTCGACCGCGAAACCTCCGTCCGGGTCGCGACCGGCGTGCAGCTCACCGCCGACCGAGTGCGCTCGCTCCCGCATGCCGACGATCCCGTACCCGCCCGCCGTCGCGGACCCCCTTCCGGCCTTGTCCGATGGTCCCGAGCCGTCGTCGACCACCCGAACCCGCACCGCCGTCGGATCGTAGCGAATCGTCACATCGATGCGGTGGGCCCGGCCGTGCTTGACCGCGTTGGTCAGCGCCTCCTGGATGATGCGGAAGGCGGCGACGTCGTGGGCGGGCGGCAGCGGCGCCGGTGCGCCCTTGACGCGGACCTCGACCTCGATGCCGCTGGCCCGTAGCGGCTCCACCAGTGCCCCGACACCGTCCAATCCGGACACTGGGCCGGTCTCCGCGGACTCGTCGCCCCGCAGCAGCTCCAGGATGGCGTGCAGGTCGGCGACCCCGGCGCGGCTGGTCTCGGCGATGCTGTCGAGGATCTCGCGGATCGCGGCCAGGGTCGTGGCGTCGGGCTGGGGTGTCTGCGCGATCAGGTGGGCCGCGACGCCCGCCTGCACGTTGATCGCCGCGATGCTGTGCGCCACGACGTCGTGCACGTCACGGGCGATGCGCAGGCGTTCCTGCGCCACGCGCTGGCGGGCCTCGGCCTCCCGGCTCGCCTCGGCCCGCGCCGCCCGCGCCTCGACCTCGGCGGTGTACGCGCGGTGGTAGCGCACCGCCTCGCCGAGCGCGAGCGCCACGACCACCCAGCTGACCGCGCCGAGCAGGTCGGAGACGAGGACCCGCTCCTCGGTGGCCGCCAGCGTGGCCACCACCACGGCCGAGGTGGCGAGGCCCACCCCCAGCGACCGGCGGGGGTTTCCCGTCGACGCGACGCCGTACAGCGCCACCAGCACCGCCGGGAGGGCGGGCTCGGGCGGGAAGTCCAGCCACTGGTACGCCGACATCGCGGCGACGGTCACCGCGAGCACCGGCAGGGGCCATCGGCGGCGTAGCACCAGCGCCCCGGTCATCAGGCCGAGGAGCCCGATCCCGAGCAGATCCGGGGATCGGTGCGTATCGTCGTCCGGCGGCAGCGCCAGCAGGGCCCCCACCCCGACCACCAGCAGGCCGGCCGGGAGGACGACCGCGGGCCACCGGCCGAGACCGCGGCGCCACGCCACCACGCTCACCATCCCATCGATCATTGGTGGAATCGATCAATAACCGTCGGGGTGGCGCGCGAGCCGTCCGGGCCACCAGATGCGCCGGCCGGCGAGGAGCGCGATCGCGGGCACGACGATGGAGCGGACCAGGAAGGTGTCCAGCAGGACGCCGAACGCGACCAGGAAGCCGAGCTCCACCATCATCACCAGCGGCAGGGTGGCGAGTACCGCGAAGGTCGCGGCCAGCACCAGACCGGCCGAGGTGATCACGCCGCCCGTGGCGGCCAGGGCCCGGAGCGTTCCGGTTCGAGTCCCGTGCCTGGTGGCCTCCTCGCGGGCCCGGCTCATCAGGAAGATGGTGTAGTCGACGCCGAGCGCGATGAGGAACAGGAACCCGAGCAGCGGTACCGAATGGTCGATTCCGGCGAAGCCAAAGATCTTATCGAAGACGATGACGCTCGCGCCGAGGGCGGCGACGTACGACAGGATCACCGAGGCGACCATGACCAGCGGCGCCACGAGGGCCCGCAGCAACACCAGCAGGATGACCAGGATGACGCCGAGGATCAGCGGCATCACCACGGTACGGTCGCGGCTGGACGTGTCGCGTTGGTCGACGTTCTGCGCGCTCGGCCCGCCCACCAGGGCGTCCGCTCCCGGCACCGCCGCCACCGCCTGCCGCAGCCGTCGAATGGTGGCGGTCTCGCCCGGGGTATCCGGCGCGTCCGTCGGGAACGCGGTGATCTCCGCCCACTCCGACCCCACGGCGCCGGGCACCGCCTGCGCGATCCCGGGGTCGTTCGTCACGACGGCCAGCACCTGGTCGCGGTGCGACGGTCGAGTGAGGACGGTCAGCGGCTGGCCATCCAGCTCCGGGTAGTGCTCGGCCAGGACCACGTACCCGGCCACCGACTCCGGCGGCGTCAGGAACTGGTCCTGGTCGCGCAGCGGGTGGGTGGGGCCGGTCAGCCCGAGCGAGAGGACGCCGAGGACGGCCAGCCCGCCGGCGAGCGCCCCGATCCGACGGCGCTCGAGGAAACGGCCGAGCCGGGTCCACCACCCCGCCGTGGGGTGGTCGGCCGACCCGTACCGGGGCACCCGCGGCCAGAAGATGGGTCGCCCGACGAGCACGAGCAGGGCCGGGAACAGCGTGAGCATGGCCGCCAGCGTGGCCGCGATGCCGATCGCCCCCACCGGCCCCAGCCCACGGCTGCTGTTCAGGTCGGCCGCGAGCAGGCACAGCAGCCCGGCCATCACGGTGCCGGCCGAGGCCAGGATGGCCGGTCCGGCCCCGCGCACCGCCAGCGCCACCGCGGCCGGCACCGACTGGGTGCTCCGCAGGTGCTCGCGGTACCGGGCGACCAGCAGCAGGGCGTAGTCGGTGCCGGCCCCGAACACCAGCACCACGAGGATGGAGGCGCTCTGGGTGCTGACCGTCAGGTCGACCGCCTGCGCCAGCAGGGACACCATCGCCATCGAGACGATCGCGGCCGCGCCGACCGCCACCAGAGGCAGCAGCCACAGCAGCGGGCTGCGATAGGTCAGGATCAGCAGCAGCGTCACGACCGAGATGGTCGCGAGCAACAGCGTCTCGTCGATGCCGTCGAACACCTCGTCGAGGTCGGCCTCGAGCGCGGCCGGGCCGGTCACCCGGGCGTCCAAACCGGACGGTCGCTCGGCGACGACCTCGCGGATCCGCGTCACCACCTCCTCGGGGTCGCCGTGGCCGGGATCGACCGGCAGCGTGAACAGCAGCGCGGTCCCGTCCCGGGAGACGAGGGGTTCGGACTCTCCGGTGGGTGACGAGGGCCGGCCCAGGTGCTCCAGGGCCGCCCGGTGGCGCGCCACCGTCGCCCGGTCAGCCTCGGTGATCCCGCCGTCGCGGTAGTACACGACGAGGTAGTCCTCGGCGTCGCCACCCGGCAGCTGGTCGACCAGCTCGGCCACGCGCGTCGAGTCCGCGCTCGCCGGCAGGTAGTCGATCGACCGGTCCGTCTGGACGTCCTCCAGCTCCATGGCCAGGGGCAGCACCCCGATCACGGCCGCCGCCCAGGCCACCACCACGCCCCAGGCGATCAGTCGGGCCCGTCGGCGCGGTCGCGCGGTCGAGTCGTCATCGGTCGTCGGGACCGGGCTGGTCATGGTCCACCTCCCTGCTCTCCGGTCCCGCCAGCCTCGATGACCCACCCGGGTCCGCGCATCGGCGCGGCGGAGGCATTCGGGCGTACTCCCCGAGGAGTACGTCGGCGTCCCACCAGCCCGTTCGATCGACAGATGCCGATTGAGGCGTCTGGTGGTCCCGGTCGGGCGGGGCTTGTGGCCCTACCGGGACCCGTCCGCTGGGCGGACCGTAGAGACGTGGCGAAAGCGGCGCGGCCTGTTCGTGCGGAGGGCCTCGCGGCGCCGACGGGAGACCCGCGGACGGGAGACCAGTCAGAAGCGCCGCGCGGGTGGCGGGCACCGTTCGGGCCCGGTCGTTGGTGCGGCGCCGGCTCGGGCCCGGCGGTGCCCGCGCACTACTGGCCGCCGGATCGGTGCTCGCGGGGGTGGACCTTCGGACCTCAGGCACGTTTCGACGGGCGACCGCCGCGGCTGGGCGCGCACGCTGGTCCGTCGCCTGAGACCGCAAACCTTCACCCGACGCCGGCGCCGGGGTCTGGTCGCGCCGTAATCCGCTGAAGATAACGGCGACATTGCTGCTCTGTTTCCGTCTGGTTGCCGTACTCTTGACAATCTTCAAAAAGATTCGTTAGATGTCGCCGTGGCGCTAGGTTCTGGTGAGGTCGCGGCTCGTCAGCGCGCGACGACACCGGGTCGGCCGCCACGAGTGACCAGCCGGCGGCCGAGATCGGACGCGCCTGCGACGGGATCGTCGAGACGCAGGCCGGCTGGTCGGACCACACGGGCCCGCGGTGCTCTCCCCGGTGACCTCTCCCCAGCGCGCGACGGCAACGCCACCGCTGGCCGCCGCGGGCGATTTCCCCGGCCTACCCGGTGCGCGCGGGACGACGTGCTCAGTGACTCGCGCCTGCTCAGTTATTCGCGCCGCTCGGGTGCGGCGTGTTCGTCCCAGGTGGAAGGACCTCGACGATGCGATCCTCACGCTTGCGAGCCGGCTCGCTCGCCGTACTGGCGGCGGCGGCCCTGACCCTGGCCGGCTGCTCCGACTCCGGGTCGAGCCCTGACGGCCCCTACCGAATCGGCATGTCCATGGACCTGTCCGGCCCCATCTCGTTCAACGGCAAGCCGGCGGCGGCCGGGCTGAAGACCTACATCGATGCGCTCAACAAGCGCGGTGGCGTCAATGGGAAGACGGTTGACCTCAAGATCGTTGACGACGCGTCCGACGTGGCGAAGGGCCAGGTGAACGTCCAGCAGTTCATCGACGAAGGCCGCATCGCTGTCTTCGGCTTCATCCTCACCAACCTGGCCATCTCGGCGGTGCCGATGGCGGCCGAGAGCTCCGTGCCGGTCGTGGGCCTCGGTGGCCCGGCCAACCTCTTCGAGCCGGTGCAGCCGTACTACTTCTCGTACGAGCTGCGGGCCGAGCGGTTGGAGGCGGCCATCCTGAACTACATCGACATGGTGGCCAAGGAGCAGGGCATCGACCAGCCGCGCGTCGCCGTGTTCTCTGTGGACACTCCGGCCAACCGGGACATGGTGGCCAAGGCGACCGAAGACATCGCCAGCCGCGGCTGGATACTCGCCGGTGAGCCTCAGTACATGCCGGTCTCGCCGACCGACGTGACCGCCCAGGCGCAGGCGATCAAGGAGGCCGAGCCGGACTTCGTGCTGATGAGCCACAACGACGCCGGCGCGCTGGTGGCGGTGAAGAGCCTGCGGACGCAGGGGGTGACCGTCCCGGTCATCAACCAGTGGGCGGGCTCGGCCGACGCGACGCTCGAACAGCTCGGCGAGGGATACGTCGCGTTCCGTACGTTCGTCAGCCCGACCGAGACCGACGTGCCCGCCCTGGCGGAGATGCGCGCGGCGGCCGAGGACCACGGCGCCGCGGACCAGATGGTCAACTCCTACTTCACGCAGGGCTGGGTCGCCGGCCTGATCATCGAGGAGACGTTGAAGGCCTGCGGTGTCGACTGCACCGGCCAGGGCTTCCGCGACGCGCTCGAGGGTCTCGGCCAGATCGACACCAAGGGTCTCTCCGGCCCGCTGACGGTCAGCGCCGCCAGCCACGAGCTGGTGAACACGGTGCGCTTCTACACCTGGGATCCGGAGGCCGACCAGGCGAAGGCGGTCTCCGACTGGGTGTCGGCGCGGAACTGACGATCGGGGCGACCAGAGGGAACGGCGTTCGATGACCAGCCTGCTGCTCGGTGCGGTCGTCCTGTCGGCCATCTACGCCCTGGTGGGGTTCGCCTGGGTGCTGCTCAATCGCACGAACGGCATCCTCAACCTCGCCACCGGCGCGCAGTTGGCGATGGGCGCCTACATCTTCAACCAGTTCGCCACGGAGTGGCGCCTGCCGTGGGTGGTGACGATTCTCGGCACCGTCGCGGTGATCGCCGTGCTGGGCGGGCTGACCCATCTGGTCGTCTTCCGTAAGCTCGCCGGCCAGCCCGAGTTCGCCTTGGTGATCGCGACGCTCGGGCTGGCCAGCGTGCTCAAGGGGATCAGCCGGCTGACCTGGGGGACCGAGGCTCGCATCATCCGCGAGCCCTTCCCCGACGTGCTGGTTCGGATCACACCGGACGCGACGACGACGACCTACGGGTTGCTCGGTTGTGGCGCGGCCCTGGTGGTCTTCGGCGCCGCCTTCGCCTTCTTCCGGTTCTCGAACCTGGGCGTGCAGATGCGGGCCGCGGCCGAGAATCCCGTCCTCGCCGCCCAGGGCCGGGTCGCGGTGGACTGGGTCTACGTCCTGGGCTGGGCGATGGCGCTCACCGTGGCGGCGATAGCCGGAATTATCTACTCCTATTCGACGGCGTTGAGCTTCCACGGCGTGGAGACCCTCGGGCTGCGAGGAATCGCGCCCGCCCTCATCGGCGGGATGACCAGCATCAAGGGGGTCCTGCCCGGCGCCCTGATCGTGGGGCTGGCCGAGACCTTCGGCGTGAAGTTCTTCGGCGGCCCGGCCCAGGAGGTCACGGCGTGGCTGGTGATCCTCGTCGTGCTGCTGATCCGCCCGCAGGGTCTGTTCGGTGAGAAGCAGGTGGAGCGCGTATGACGGACGGTGCTGTGGCCGGGCGTCGCCGGCTGACCCGACCCGATGTGCTGTGGCGCTGGGGTGGGCGCACGGTGATCGCGCTGGCGATCGTGCTCGTGCCCACGGTGGCGCAGCCGTACCAGTTGTCGCTGGTCACCACGGCGCTGATCGCGTCGCTGGGCGCCATGGCGTTGAGCCTGGTCATGGGCCTGGCCGGCCTGGTCACCGCGGGCCACGCGGCCCTGCTGGCGGTCGGTGCCTACGGGGCCGCCTTCGCGGCCAACACCCTCGAGCTCAACTTCGTGCTCGTGCTCGTCGGCTCGGCGATCGTCGGGGCCGTCGTCGGGTTGATCGTCGGGCTGCCGGCGCTACGCGTCTCCGGCATCTACCTGGCGATCACGACGCTCGCGCTGCACTTCGTCGTGGTCTTCGCGTTCAACCGGTACCAGACCAACACGGTGGGTTCGGCGGGGTTCTTCCTGCCGCGACCGACCTTCTTCGGCGTCCGGATGGACTCCTACGTCAAGTGGTACGTGCTGGTCGTCCTGTTCGTCGTCGCCACCTGGTGGATCATCGAGAACCTCAAGCACAGCCGGATCGGCCGGGCCTGGATGCTCCTGCGCGACTCGCCCCTGGCCGCCGCGACCCAGGGAGTCTGGCCGGCCGCCTACAAGCTGCTCGCCTTCGTCCTGTCGTCCGCCCTGGTCTCGGTGTCGGGCACGCTGCTCGCCTACTTCCAGCGGACCGTCTACATCGAGAGCTTCACCCTCGAGCTCGGCATCCAGTTCATCGCGATGATCATCATCGGCGGCATGGGCTCCACCGGTGGCGCGATCGCCGGCGCGTTCTTCGTGACGCTGCTGCCGACCCTGCTGTCGCAGGGCATCGCCCAGCTGCCGTCCGGCGGGCGCGTGGTGGAGTTCCTGCAGGCGAACCTCGGCGACATCCAGCTCATCGCGTACGGCGCGCTCGTCGTGATCTTCCTGATCTGGCGACCGGACGGGCTGGCCGGACTCGTGAAACGGCTGACCAGGCGCTCGGCCCCGGCCGTGGTCGAGCGGTCGTCCACTGAGGACGTTTCGATCGAGTCGGGGACGGGGCGGGCATGAGCGGCGCCACGCTGAACGTGACCGACCTGCGGGTCGTCTACCGGGACGGCAGCGTGGCGGTCGACGGGGTGAGCCTCACCGTCGGCGCCGGGAAGGTCTGCCTGATTCTCGGCGCCAACGGCGCGGGCAAGACCTCGCTCTTGCGCGGGATCGGCGGCTTCTGGCAGAGCGAGCACGGTCGGGTGCAGCGCGGCACGGTGGTCGTCGACGGCCGGGACCTGACGGGGCGTTCGCCGCGCGCCCTGGCCAAGGCCGGGGTGGTGCTGGTACCGGAGGACAACAAGGTCTTCAAGACGCTCACCGTCGAGGAGAACCTTCGGGCCGTTCCGATGACCGGCCCGGCCGCCGCGCGCCGCGCCCTGCGCGACGAGGTGATCGCGCTGTTTCCGTTCCTCGCCGAACGGTCGCGCCTGCCCGCCGGCCAGCTCAGCGGGGGCGAGCGCCAGATGCTCGGCATCGCCCGAGCCCTGTTGCTGCGGCCCCGTCTGATGCTCATCGATGAGGCCTCGCTCGGGCTGTCGCCCATCGCGGTGGAGACGGTGTTCTCCCGGCTCAAGCTCATCATCGACGAATGGCACACGACCATGGTGATCGTCGAGCAGAACATTCGCGCGGCCCTGGGGATCGCGCAGATCGCTCACGTGATGGAGGGCGGCCGGATCGTGCTGAGTGGCACGGCCGAGCAGATCGTCAACGACGAGCGGGTACGCCGGGCCTACCTCGGGTTGGAGGGCTGACGTGGACATCGCGCTCGAGGTCCGTGGGCTCGGCGTGCGCTTCGGTGACGTCGAGGTGCTCCGCGACGTCTCCGTGGCGTTCGAGGCCGGCCTCACGTCGGCGGTGGTGGGTCCGAACGGGGCCGGCAAGAGCACCCTGTTGAACTGCGTCTGCGGGCTGGTGCCGGTCGCGAGCGGCGAGGTGCTGCTGCAGGGAACGCCGATCACCAACATCAAGCCCCACAAGCTGGTCCGCGCCGGCGTGGGACGCTCCTTCCAGGGCGCGCAGTTCGTCAAGGAGCTGTCCGCGGTCGAGAACGTGATGATCGGCGACCATTCCCGGCTCACGATGGATCTGTGGCGGGCGGCCTTCCGCACGCCCCGCAGCCGACGCGTCGAGCGGGAGTGCCGCGAGCGGGCCATGGCCGCGCTGCAGCGGGTGGGGGTCGACCGGTACGCCGACCGGCTGATCCGGGAGCTGCCGTTCGGCATCCAGAAGCGCGTCGACATCGCGCGGGCCCTGGTCACGCAGCCGAGCCTCGTCCTGCTCGACGAACCGATGGCCGGCCTGACCCAGCGGGAGAAGGACGAGGTCATCGACGTCCTCGAGCAGCTGCGGCAGACGCAGGGCCCGACATTGATCATCGTCGAGCACGACATGCGCGTGGTGCGGCGACTCGCCTCCGCGGTGGTCGTCCTCGCGGCCGGGACCGTGCTGGCGCAAGGAGACCCGATCGAGGTGCTGAACCGCCCCGACGTCGCCGAGGCGTACCTGGGCAAGGGCCATGACGACACGGCGTCCGAGGGCGGTGGTCCCGGCACTCCGGCCGCGTGAGGAGCTCGCCGGTCTGAGGCCCACCGCCCGCGGGGCCCGCGTTGGTCGGCAAGCCGGGGCGAGCGGCGCGGTCGGGCGCTGCGGGCGAGGAGCATCCGCGGCCGCGGGGCGGCACCGGGGGCGGGCCGGGGCGGGACGGCTGGCTAGACTGCGGCCGTGGCTGTCGCGGATCTTCCCCAGCGTTGTCCGGACCTCTGGCAGCGGGCGACGGGGCACGACTTCCTCGATGCCGTCCGGAACGGCACGCTGCCGGAGGCAGCGTTCGACCGGTGGCTCACCCAGGACTACCGGTTCGTCGCGCTGCTGCTGCGGTTCCAGGCGCGTCTGCTGGCCCGGTCGCCGCGACCGGCCCAGGCGGTGCTCGCCGGGGGCGTGGTGGCTCTCGTCGATGAGTTGGCCTGGTTCGAGGCCAAGGCCGCCGAGCGAGGGCTGGACCTCGCGGGGCCCGAGCTGCCCGCCACCACCGCCTACGCCCGGCTGCTCGAGCGCCTCGACGCCGCCGAGTTTCCCGTGGCCGTGACCGGACTGTGGGCGCTGGAGCGGGTCTACCTGGACGCGTGGACACACGCCGCGCCCGGGGCGCCGGCGTACCGGGAGTACGTCGAGCACTGGACGACGCCGCAGTTCGCCGCCTACGTGGCCGGACTCGAGCAGGCCGCCGACGCCGCGCTGGCTGACCTCCCCGAGCCGGCCGAGCTCGACGGGTTCTTCCGCGAGGTTGTCGAGGCCGAGGTGCGCTTCTGGGACATGGCCTTCACCGCGCAGGGCTGACCCGTACGACAACACCTTCTCTCCTGTCAAAGCGATCAAGAGTTCCGAGTATTCGCCTTTTTTGATCTCATGCCGCTTCGTGGGGTGGGCCAGCGCGCCCTCACCCTACGCGGGCGTCGTCATGGCGGCGCGGCCTGGGGGCTGACGGGCCATGTCAAAGATTCTTGACATGCTGTAAAGCAGACCGTACATTGGCTTCTCGGAAGGGAGAAGGCCATGACGCTCACCGAGAAGCGCGCGTGGTGCCTGCTCGCCGCGACGGTGGGCGCCTACGCCTGGTATGTAGTCGTTGTCGTGCGGCGGATCGACGGCGGACCGGTGCAGGAGACGCCGTATGCCACCGCACTGCTGTGGAGCCTCGGTGCCTCGATCGTCCTGAACATCGTGGCCGAGGTCGTGTTGTCCATCGTCAACCCGCGCGGGGCCCGCAAGAAGGACGAGCGGGACCGCGCCATCGACCGGCTCGGTGACCAGGTTGGACAGTCGTTCGTCGTGATCGGCGGGATCGCCGCTCTGCTCATGGCGATGGCCGAGTGGCACTGGTTCTGGATCGCGAACGTGCTCTACCTGGGCTTCGTGCTGGCGGCGGTCCTCGGCAGCATCGCGAAGATCATCATGAATCGAACGACGGTGCCGAACCCGTAATGCCCACCCGAATCACCAACCGTATCCGGGCGCTCCGCTTCGCGAACAACGAGATGACCCAGGCGGAGCTGGCCGAGCGTGTCGGGGTCACCCGGCAGACCATCATCGCCATCGAACAGGGCCGGTACTCGCCGTCGCTGGAGGTGGCGTTCCTGATCGCGCGAGCCCTCAACGCGCGATTGGAAGACGTATTCCAGTACCCAGACTCCTCTGGCGACCCGGAGGAGGTCTAGCCGAGGAGGAGTCATGAAAGCCGTTGTCTCTCATGTGTACGGAGACGCGGGCGTGTTGCGCGTCGCCGAGATCGAGCGACCGCGGATCGGCGACGACGACGTGCTGGTCCGGGTGTGTGCCGCCGGCGTGGAGCGCGCGTCCTGGCACGTGATGACCGGCCTGCCCTACGCCATCCGCCTGGGCACCGGCCTGCGCCGGCCGCGCGTGCCCGTTCGGGGCCGGCAGCTGGCGGGCGTGGTCGAGGCGGTCGGCCGGAAGGTGACGACGGTGCGGCCGGGTGACGAGGTGTACGGCACCACCGCGTCGGGCTCGTGGGCCCAGTACGCCGTGACCCGGCCCTCGCTGCTGGCCCGCCGGCCGGCGAACGTGTCGTTCGAGCAGGCCGCGGTGGCGCCGATCTCCGGGGGCACGGCGCTGCAGGCGGTCCGCGACGCGGCCCGGGTGCGCAAGGGCCAGCGGGTCCTGGTCATCGGCGCGGCCGGCAGTGTGGGTTCGTTCGCGGTCCAGATCGCCACCGCGCTCGGGGCGACCGTGACCGGGGTCTGCTCACCGTCCGCAGTGGACGCCGTACGGTCGCTGGGCGCGCAGGACACCATCGACTACACGCACGAGGAGGTCGACCGGGACGGGCCCTGCTACGACGCCATCATCGACACCGCCGGCAACCGGCCGCTGGGACTGCTGCGGCGAGCCCTGGCGCCGCGGGGAACCCTGGTCATCGTCGGTGGCGAGGGGGCCGGGCGGATACTGGGCCTGGGTCGGGTGCTGCGCGCTCCTCTGGTCTCGCTGGCGACCAGCCGTCGGATGCGGGGCCTGGTCGCGGTCGAACGTTCGACCATTCTCGATGGTCTCCGTGAGCTCACCGAGTCCGGGGCGGTGACGCCCCTGGTCGACCGCGTCTTCCCGCTGGATCGGGCCGCGGACGCCATGCGGCACCTCGTCGGCGGCCACCCGGCCGGCACGGTCGCCCTCCGGGTGGAGTAGCCCGTGGTGTCGGTGGGGCGCTCTGTTCAGCGCCGAATGAGCAGTCTTTGGTCTGGGATCTGACCACCGTCTCCTCCTACGGTGGGCCGACCGTCGCCCGGTGTCGGACCGGGCGCCGCCGACTCATCGGGAGGAGCCATGACCAGCACCACCTACACCCTCGGGCACACCGAGCAGGAACTCGACCGGCTGATCAGCCAGGCGTCCTTCTTCGGCGACCTCACCGAGCACGTGCTCGGCCTGGCCGGCCTGGAGCCGGGAATGCGGGTCCTCGATGTGGGCTGCGGACCGGGCGACGTCTCATTTCTCGCGGCTCGTCTGGTCGGGCCGGCCGGAGTGGTCATCGGGGTGGACCGCGCCGAGCCGGCCATCGCAGCCGCCCGCGCCCGGGCCGAGGCCGTCGGCCTGACCAACGTCCACTTTCTCGTCGCCGATGCGGCCGAGGTGCGGCTCGATACGCCGGTCGACGCCGTCATCGGCCGGCTGATCCTGATGCACCTGCCCGATCCCGCCGCCGTGCTGAGTCACCTGCGGACCCTGCTGGTCCCCGGTGGGTTGCTGGTGTTCCAGGAGATGGACCTCGCCGGCGCCATCTCCGACCCGCCGTGCCCCCTGTATGACTCCACATTGGACCGAATTCGCACGACGTTGCGCCGGGTCGGGGCGGACCCCCGCGCCGGGCTGAAGCTGCCCCGCTTCTTCGCGGCGGCCGGGCTGCCGACCCCGCGCCTGATCCTGGGCGCCCGGGCCGAGGCCGGTCCGGACACCCAGGCGTACGCCCAGGTGGTCGGCATCGTGCGCACGCTCTTGCCCCTGATGGAGCAGGCCGGGGTGGCCACGGCGGCCGAGGTCGAGGTCGACACGTTGGCGGACCGACTGCGTGCGGAGGTGGTGGGTTGCGGGGCGACCATCGTCTCGCCGCACTACATCGGCGCGTGGACCCGCCTGCCCGTCGCGCCGCCGGAGGGCTCGCGGGCCTGAACTCCCGTCGGCCTTTGTCGGTGCTGTCCTGGCCGGCCGGGCGGCTGGTAGCACCAGGGTCACGAGCGGGCCCGAACTCCTGGCGTCGTTCGGCCGGGTCTGTCGACGGCCCGGCCGATGTCACGGTCTCCGGCCGCCCCTTCCGTCTCACCGCGACCAGGAGGGGGCAACCGGATCGGTCGACCTCACCGCCCGCCGCGCCCCATCCGCCTCGTGCGGCGCTCTGGACGAACGGGGGATCGGCCCCGATGGCCGGGCGTAGAGTCGAGTCGAGACGCGTCGAACAGCGTCACGTGTCCAACAGCGTCGGCACGACGACGTGGCCGAACGCTTGGAGGTGGGACATGAAGCACGATGAGTTCATCGGACAGGTCCAGGCACGGGGCAAACTGGACAGTCTTGGTCAAGCCGAGCGGGTGACCCGTTCGGTGCTGGAGACGCTCGGCGAGCGCATTCCAGACGGTCTGGCCGATAATCTCGCCGCCCAGTTGCCGCACGAGATCGGCGAGCACCTGCGACGGACCGTCGAGCCCGACAAGCACGGGACCGGCGAGCACATGGATCTCAAGGAGTTCGTCAGCCGGGTCGAGGCGAAGTCCGGCCTGGACCGCCCGCAGGCGGTGTACGCCACCCGGGTTGTCTGGGAGGTGACGAGTGAGGCCACTCAGGGCTCGGTGATGGCGAAGGTGCGCGACGCCCTGCCTCCGGACGTCCGGCAGCTCGTCTCGGCGGGCAGTTCGGGCAACGTGGACGTCCGGACCTGACCGCCGAGCGGGTACCCCGACAACGAGCGGGCACCCCGATGAAGGAGGTGTGAGATGGCTGGCCGCGGACAGACGCTCACGACACGGGACCATCGAACCATCCAGGCGTGGGCCGAGAAGCGCGGTGCGAGGCCGGCCACGGTTCCGGGCACCGAGCACGACGACCACCTGGGGGTTCTCCAGTTCGACTTTCCCGGCTACGGCGGCGAGCGACTGGCCGAGGTGTCGTGGGACGAGTGGTTCCACACCTTTGATGCCCGGGACCTGGAGTTCGTGTACCAGGAGACGACCAAGGACGGTCGCCAGAGCAACTTCTTCCGGCTGACCAGTCCACACCGGGAGGACGCCTAGCGGCGGACACCCGGCCCGGCCGGGTCAGACCGCGGTCGGCCGTGGCGCTCCGGAGAGGGTGCCGCGGCCGGCTCGTCGTATCTGGTGATGCCTTCGGGCAACGTCGATGAGCCGTGCCGACCGCGCGCCGCTTTCCGTCAGCCGGTGGGATGATGCGGCGCGTGAGCACCATCGGGGGACTCGACCTGCACGTGGAGCTGTCGCCGACCCGGCCCGCCCGGTCGCTGGCGACGGCGCTGCGAGCCGCGATCCTGGACGGCCGGCTGGCCCCGCAGACCCGGCTGCCAGCGGCCCGGTCGCTCGCCGCGGACCTCGGCATCAGTCGCAACACGGTGGCCGACGTCTACGCCCAGTTGGCCGCCGAGGGCTGGCTGGAGGCTCGGGTCGGGGCGGGCACGTGGGTCAGTGGCCACGTGCCGGCGGCGGCGACGGGTCCGGCCCGAGCACCGAAGGCGACCCGCCGCTTGATCGACCTCCGGGGTGGTATTCCCGACCCGACCGCCTTTCCCCGGCGCGAGTGGCTGGCCGCGGTCCGCCAGGCCATGCAACACGCCACGGTCGCCGACCTCGGGTATCCCGACCAGGCCGGGACGCCGCGGCTGCGGACCGCGCTCGCCGGCTACCTCGCCCGCACCCGCGGCGTGATCGCCCGGCCCGAGTCGGTGCTGGTCGGCCAGGCCTTCGGCGAGGTGCTGGTGCTGATCTGCCGGGCGTTGCGGGCGCGGGGCGCGCGCCGCATCGCGGTCGAGGCGTACGGCCTCGCGTACCATCGACAGCTCGCTCGATCGGCCGGTCTGGAAGTCGTTCCGGTCCCCGTGGACGAGGACGGGGCCGACGTCGAGGCGATCGCCGCGACCGGGGCGGACGTGGTGCTGCTGACGCCGGCGCATCAGTTCCCGATCGGGGTGCCGCTGGCCGCGCATCGACGTCGCTCGTTGGTGGCGTGGGCGCAGGCATCCGGCGCGGTCGTGCTCGAGGACGACTACGACGGCGAGTTCCGCTACGACCGTCGCATGATCGGCGCACTGCAGGCCCTGGCCGCGGACCGCGTCGTCTACCTCGGCACCGCCAGCAAGGCGGTCGCGCCCGCGGTCGGTCTCGCCTGGGCCGTGCTGCCCGACTGGCTGCGACCCCAGGCGCTCGACCAGCGCACACTCTCCGGAGGACAGCCGTCGGCCCTGCACCAGTTGGCGATGGCGGAGTTCATCGATTCTCACGAGTATGACCGGAGCGTGCGTCGGTACCGGGGGATCTACCGCGCCCGCCGGATCCGCCTGACGGAGGTGGTCGCCGACCGCCTGCCCGGCTGCGCGGTGACCGGGCTCGCCGCCGGGCTGCAGTGCCTGCTGCGGCTGCCGCCGGACGTCGACGAGCGTCGGGTCGAGCAGGCGGCGCAGCGGCGAGGCCTGCGCCTGGCCGGCCTCGAGTCGTTCCGGGCCGAGGGAGCCCCGGGCGTGGGCTGGCCGGCCCTGGTCATCGGGTACGGCGGCCCGACCCCGGGCCAGTACGAGCGGGCCCTGCGCCTGCTCACCGAGAGCATCCGCGAGGCGGCCGGCCGGCGCGGACCATCCGACCCGTCGGGGCGCCGCCGGCCGGGATGACGCCGGGTCCGGCTGGCATTCGTCCAATATGGACGGCCAGCTGGGAGGTCACCGTGGGCGGGCGGCGCGGTCGCGGAGGCCACCGACCGCCGGGTCGAATGGCCCAGGAAAGCACGCCGAGATTGTCCTGCTGACTGCGGCCATTTCCGGCGTAGCGTCGAAGCATGACCGTCACCGCGTACGTTCCGATTCCCCAGCGTCTCGACTTCGACGCCCTGGTGCCCGCCTTCTCCCGCAGCGTGACCGCTCTCGACGAGGCGGCCACCGCCGAGGCCGACCGGGTGGGCATCGACCCCGGCCTGCGGGAGCTGCTGCGGCTGCGCGCCTCCCAGCTCAACGGCTGCGCCTACTGCGTCGACATGCACGCCCGCGCCGCGCGCAAGGCCGGCGTGAGCCCCCAGCGGGTCGACGCGGTGGCGATCTGGCCCGACTCGAACCTCTTCACGGCCGCCGAGCGGGCCGCCCTGGACTTCACCGAGCAGGTGACGCTGAAGGCCACCACCCGGGTGCCCGACGCGGTGGTCCAAGGGGTGGTGAAGGCGTTCGGCGAGGAGGGCGCGGCGGCGCTGCTGGCGCTCGTGATCGCCATCAATGTCTGGAACACGATCGGGGTCACGGCCCGCTGCTGGCCGACCCCCATTCGCGACCACGACTGAACCACGCCGCGATGCCAGGAAGGACGCCGGGCCGGACCGTATGGTCACGGCGGCGTCCTTCCTGTTACGGCCCGCCGGCGCATACCTGCGGCCGCAGCCGGCTCACCAGTCGTGCATGGTGCCGTCCTCGAGCCGGTTCACCGGCAGTGACGCCGGCTTGTACGGGTACTGGGCGGCGAGCTCCTCGTTGATGTCGACGCCGAGCCCGGGCTCCTCCGACGGGAACAGGTACCCGTCCTCGAACCAGTACCCGTGGGGGAACACCGCGTCGGTCTCCGGCGTGTGCCGCATGTACTCCTGCAGCCCGAAGTTGGGGATCGCGATGTCCACGTGCAGCGCGGCCGCCAGGCACACGGGGGAGAGGTCGGTGGCGCCGTGCGAGCCGCTGCGGACATGGTGCAGGGCGGCGAAGTCGAAGATGCGGCGCAGGTGGGTGATGCCGCCGGCCCGCACCACGGTGGTGCGGATGTAGTCGATGAGCTGCTCGGCGATGAGCGTCCGCGCGTCGTGGATGCTGTTGAACACCTCACCGACCGCGATCGGGGTCGTGGTGTGCTGCCGGATCAGGCGGAAGCCCTCCTGGAACTCCGCCGGCACCGGGTCCTCCAGCCAGGTCAGGGCGTACGGCTCCAGCGCCTTGCCCAGCCGGGCCGCCTCGATCGGGGTCAGCCGGTGGTGCACGTCGTGCAGCAGCTTCACGTACGGGCCGAACTCCTCACGGGCCCGGGCGAAGACCTTCGGCGTGTGCTCCAGGTACCGCTGCGTGGACCAGACGTTCTCGGTCGGGATCGCCGAGTCCGCGGGCTCGTAGAACATCTTGTCCTTGGAGACCCCGTACGTCGAGGGCAGGCCGGGCACCCCGGTCTGGATGCGCACCGCCTTGTAGCCCAGCTCCAGGTAGTCCGCGACCGCCGACATCGCCTCGTCGATGGTCTCGCCGTTGGCGTGGCCGTACACGGTGACGCCCTCGCGGGATCGCCCACCCAGCAACTGGTAGACCGGCAGCCCCGCCACCTTGCCCTTGATGTCCCACAGGGCCGTGTCGACGGCGGCGATCGCGGTCATCGTCACCGGGCCACGCCGCCAGTAGGCGCCGCGGTACAGGTACTGCCAGGTGTCCTCGATGCGCGCGGGGTCGCGGCCGATCAGGACCGGGATGACGTGCTCGGTGAGGTATGCGGCCACGGCGAGCTCGCGACCGTTGAGCGTCGCGTCGCCGACGCCGGTCAGCCCTTGCTCGGTTATGATCTTGAGTGTTACGAAGTTTCGTCCCGGGCAGGTGATGATGACCCGGGCGTCGGCGATGCGGTCTCCGCTCCCGGTCCGCTTCATTGGCTCACCCCTTCACCGCACCGGCGGTGATGCCGGCATGGAAGTGACGTTGCTGCAGCAGGTAGACGATGATGCTCGGGGAGCATGGCCGGCTACCTGCTGGCGGCCGGGCCGGTCGAACCCCGGACCAGCAGGTGCGCGGGCAGTTCACGGCGTGATGAACCGGCCCGGTTGTCCATGAGCTGCAGCAGCAGATCCACCCCGGCCCGGCCGGTCATCTCCTTGGGCATGGCGACCGTGGTCAGTGGTGGATGGACCATCGACGATGCGACGATGTCGTCGCAGCCGATGATGCTGATGCGGCCCGGTACGTCGACCCCACGGGCGGTGAACCGTGACAGCAGGCCCAACGCCATGAGGTCGTTGTAGGCGACGACGGCGGTGACGCCGGACGCGAGCACCTGGTCGGCCGCCGCGACTCCGCCTTCGAACTGGGGCAGGAAGCTCCCCAGCTCGACGAGTTCGATCCCGGCCGCCGCGGTGACGGAGCGCATGCCGCGCAGCCGTTCCCGGTTGGCCCAGGATGTCCGGGGTCCCTCCACATACCCGATGCGGCGGTGACCCAGGGCGACGAGATGCGCCACGGCTTGGCGCATACCGTCCACATTGTCCACAGCGACGGACGGAATCCGGCCGACTCGCCGGTTCAGCAGCACCAGGGGAGTCTCGGTCGCGGCGTCGCGCAGCTCGTCCTCGTCCATACGGGGGGAGCAGATGACGATGCCGTCGACCTGCTTGGACAGCGCCCGCACCAGCGAGTACTCGACCGTGGGGTCCTCGTCGGTGTCGGCGACGAAGACGGCGTAGTCGGCCTCCCGGGCCCGGGCCTGCATGCCCTTGACCACGCTGGGGAAGAACGGGTTGGCCAGGTCGGGCACGATCATTCCGATGTTGCCTGTGCGGCCGGTGGAGAGCCCACGCGCCGCCCGGTTCGGCTGGTAGCCGAGTTCGGCCGCGGCCTGGCGGACCCGTTCCCGGGTCTCGGGACGGACCAGTTCTCCGCTGCCCAGCGCCCGGCATGCGGTGGATGCCGAGACGCCAGCCAGGCGTGCGACATCTTTGATGGTGACCGCCAAGAGCCGGACCTCCCGCCGTGCACTGTGTTGCCGGCCAGTGTGAAATCGTTTCCACAACGTGTCAAGACCATGCGGCCAACGGCCCGCTCCGTCCCGAACTGACGCGAACCGGAGCCGGCGCAGCGGTCATGGAATCGTTTCCAGCAGCTGGGAAGGTGGCCGCGTGAAGCGGCCGGCCCCACAACACCACGGGCTTCGTCGACGATCCGGGCGTTCGCCTCGATTCCGGCCCGCCACGACCTGCCTCGGCGCATCGACGCCGTCTACCTGGCCCGGCTGGTCGCCGAGGGCCACCTCGACCTGGACGAGGCGATCGAGAGCGCGGTCGATCTCGCCTACCACATCCCCCGCGCCGCCTACGCCCCCGCCGCTGACGGCGCCCGCTCGTCGCCGGCCGTGGCGACCGAACGTCCCGGGTGCCTCAGGCGACGGCGGCGAGCAGGGCGGCGGCGATCCGCTCCTGCAGGTCCGCCGAGTGGCGCGACACCGGCAGCGAGATGCTGATCGCGTCGGTGGCCTCCGGCTGGCCCGGGTGTCCCACCCGGTGGGGCGGTACGGCGACGGCGATGCAGATGATCCCCTCGCTGTTCTCCTCCCGGTCGACGGCGTACCCGGCCGCCCGGACGGCGGCCAGGTCGGCGCGCAGTGCGTCCGGATCGGTCAGGGTGTGCGGCGTCAGGCGGGGCAACGGCGTCGGCAGCAGGGCGGCGAGCCGGTCCTCGTCCAGTTGGGCGAGCAGCGCCTTGCCGAGCGCGGTCGCGTGGGCCGGCAGCCGGCGGCCGATGGCGCTGAAGAGCCGCAGCGGGTGCACCGACTCGCGCTTGGCGAGGTAGACGACGTCGGCGCCGTCCAACCGTCCCAAATGGACGGTCTCGCCAAAGCGCGCGGCCAGCTCGTCGAGCACGGGCGCCAGCAGGGCCACGGCGTCGTCGGTCTCCACGAACGCCGCCCCGACGCGCAGCGCGCGCAGGCCGAGGCTGTACCGGGTTCCGGTCTCGTCCACCTGGACCCAGCCGCGGGCCTGCAGCGTGCGCAGGACGCCGTGCAGGCTGCTCTTCGGGATGTTGAGGCGGCGGGCCAGTTCGCCGAGGGTCGGTCGCTGCCCGGAGGCGGCGAGCGCCTCGAGGACGTCGAGCGTCCGGTCGGCCGACTTCACCGGCTGGAACGAGGTTCCCGCCTCGGCCTCGCGTCGGGGTTTCGCCCGCTTCCTGGTGTCCGGGCGGCTCGGCTTGGGCGTCGTCACCGTCGTCTCACCCAGCCCCCGGGGCGGTGGCCGGGTCCCGCCGCGACGGGGTGTTCGCCCGGTCCCGCGTTCTCCGCCGGCGGTCCTGCGCGCTCCGCCCGCGACCCTGCGCTCACTGTGGCTCCTGTCAAAAGGGGTCCTTTGTCAGAAACGGGTGCTTGCCGGGCAGGGGCGTCAGGCGTCCTTCCCGACGGCGCCACGCCCGGTGGTCGACCCGGGACTTGACGCCGGACCCGGCCCGACTATCGTTCACATACGTGACCCACGTTCACGTATCTGAACAGAGTAGCGCCCTCGCGGTGATCGAGCGGAACCGGCTCCTGCCGGTCATCGCCCTGCCGGACGCGAGCGGGGCCCGCCCGCTCGGGGAGGCGCTGCTGGCCGGCGGGTTGTCCTGCGCCGAGGTGACGTTCCGGACCGACGCCGCGGTCGACGCGATCGCGGCGATGGCGGCGATCGACGGTCTGCTCGTCGGCGCCGGTACCGTGCTGTCGCCGGAACAGGTCGACCGAGCCGTGGTGGCCGGGGCGCGGTTCGTGGTGAGCCCGGGGTTCTCGGCGGCCGTGGTGCGCCGCTGCCGGGAGCGTGGGGTGCCGGTGTTTCCGGGCGTGATGACGCCGACCGAGATCCAGATGGCGCTCGAGGAAGGACTCTCCACCGTGAAGTTCTTCCCGGCGGAGCAGGCCGGCGGCGTCGGGATGATCAAGGCGTTGAGTGCGCCCTTCCGGTCGGTGCGGTTCATCCCGACCGGCGGGGTGAACGCCGCCAACGTACGGTCCTATCTGGACATTCCGGCCGTGGTCGCTGTCGGGGGTACGTGGATGGTGCCGGCCGACGCGCTCGCCGCCAAGGACTGGGCGCGGGTCACGGTGCTGGTGTGCGAAGCGGTGCAGGCGGTGAAGTCGGGCGAGGCCGACCGGGGCGGGAACGGGGGGACGGCATGAACATCCGGCCGGCTGAGGAGTGCCGCTACGACCTGGTCTCGCTCGGCGAGGTCATGCTGCGGCTCGACCCTGGCGACGGGCGGGTCCGCACGGCCCGGTCGTTCCGCGTCTGGGAGGGCGGCGGCGAGTACAACGTGGCTCGGGGCCTGCGCCGCTGCTTCGGCATGCGCACCGCGATCGTGACCGCGTTGGCCGACAACGACGTGGGTCGCCTCATCGAGGACCTCATGCTGACCGGCGGGGTGGACCTGACCTACCTGCGCTGGGTGCCCTACGACGGCATCGGCCGCACCGTCCGCAATGGACTGAACTTCACCGAGCGGGGCTACGGCCTGCGCGGGGCGGTGGGTACGTCCGACCGGGCCAACTCGGCGGCGAGCCAGATGAAGCCGTCCGATGTGGACTGGGATGACCTGTTCGGCCGCCAGGGTGTCCGGTGGTTCCACACGGGCGGGATCTACGCCGCGTTGTCGGAGACGACCCCCGACGTCATCGAGGCCGCGATGACCGCGGCCCGCCGGCACGGCACCGTGGTCTCCTACGACCTCAACTACCGGCCGAGCCTGTGGCAGGCGGTGGGCGGGAAGGCGCGCGCCCAGGAGGTGAACCGGCGCCTCGCGACGATGGTCGACGTGATGATCGGCAACGAGGAGGACTTCACCGCCTGCCTGGGCTTCGAGGTGCCGGACACGAGCGAGGCCCTCGACAATCTCGACGCGGCGAACTTCCGCCGGATGATCACCGAGGTCACCAAGGAATTCACGAACTTCAAGGTCGTGGCCACGACCCTGCGGACCGTCCGTACGGCCACGATCAACGACTGGGGTGCGGTCGCCTGGTCGGCCGAGACCGGCTTCGTCGAGGCGACCCTGCGGCAAGGCGTGGAGATCTTCGATCGGGTCGGCGGGGGCGACAGCTTCGCCTCGGGCCTCATCTACGGCCTGCTCAAGGGCTACGACCTGGCCCTGGCCGTGGAGTACGGCGCGGCCCACGGGGCGCTGGCCATGACGACGCCGGGCGATACGTCGATGGCCTCGCTCAAGGAGGTCGAGAACCTCGTCAAGGGCGGCGGGGCGCGCGTACAGCGCTGACGCTCGCTTCGGCTAGCGATCCGTACGCCACTCGTCACCGTCCGTCACTGTCCACCGACGTCGCCGACCGGCGGGCTGAGCGGGTCCTTCCACGTGCGCCCCGGCTTACTGGCCGTGACGGAGTGACACCGTAGCCATACGGAGTGTGGTGGCAGGAGCATGGAGCATCATCTCGCGCGGGTGGGGCATCACCCGGCGTCGATCGAGACCGTCACAGCGCGCGGGTCGAGGCGCGACGAACGAGCTGGGTCGGCAGGCGCACGTGGGTGTCGCGCTCGACCCCCTCGATGAGGTCGATCAGCAGTCGGAGCGCCTCGTAACCCATGCGTTGCAGCGGTTGCATGATGGTCGTCAGCGGCACCCGGGCCAGCGCCGACTCGGGCACGTTGTCGAACCCGATGATGGACAGGTCGTCCGGCACCGTGAGGCCCAGGCTGTACGCGACCTCCATCGTGGCGATGGCGGACAGGTCGTTGGCCGCGAAGATCGCCGTCGGCCGGCGGGTGCGGGAGAGCAGCTCGCGGGCCGGGCCCTCGGCGGTCTCCGGCCGGTACCCACCGACCCGGACGAAGCGTTCGTCCACCTTGACCCCCGCCTCGGCCATGGCGTGGCGGAACCCGGCTTCCCGCAGGCGCGCCGACTCCAGGTCGGTACGGCCGCCAAGGAATCCGATGCGTCGATGGCCGAGGGAGAGCAGGTGCTGGGTCGCGAGCACGGCGCCGGCGAAGTTGTCCGAGTCCACCGTCGGCATCCCGGTCGGACCGGCGTGCGGGTCGACCGCGACGACGTGGAAGCCTTGCGGGGCCTGGACGACGGTCGGCGTGACCAGGACGGCGCCGTCGATGATGCTGCCCGACAGCCGGGCCAGGGAGCGGCGCTCCCAGCCCACCCGGGTGCCCCGGTTGCCGCCCGACCAGGCCAGCAACTGGTACTCGGTGCCCTCCACCGCGTGCGAGGCACCCTTGAGCAGCTCGGTCGAGAACGGCTCGAACTCGGCGACCAGGATGCCGAGCACGTTCGTCCGGTGGCTGCGCAGGCTCTGCGCCCCCAGGCTCGCCTCGTACCCGAGCTGGTCAATGACCTGGCGTACGCGGTCGATGGTCGCCTGTGCAACGCCGTAGCGGCCGTTGACGACCTTGGAAACGGTCGCGACCGACACGCCGGCCCGGCGGGCCACGTCGGCCATCTTCACGCGTTGCATCGGATCCACGACCGGATCATAGGCTCTCCTGGCGCTCGTTTCGCAAACGTTATCGACACCGATTGACAATCAGTTACGGGGCTGTAAAACTCCCCGCTGTCCAGGTCTCTCGCCTACAAGAGGAGACACGATGGCAAGTACACGCCGCGCGCGTGCCGCTCTGGCGGCGCTCGCGACGACGACCCTGGTAGCAAGCGCATGTAGTGGTGGCAACGGCAACGGGGAGCAGCCGACCGACGACGTTCCTTACGACTCGCCGGTGACCCTGGTCTGGTGGCACAACGCCTCGGAGGAGGGGCCGGGCAAGGCCTACTGGCAGAAGGTCGCCGACGACTTCATGGCGCTCCACCCGACCGTCACGATCGAGATCGAGGCGATCCAGAACGAGACCCTGCAGCGGACCCGGATCCCGGCCGCCCTGCAGGCGGGTGCTCCGCCGCCGGACATCTTCATGGTCTGGGGTGGTGGCGAGATCATCGACCAGGTCCGCGACGGTGACTACCTCAAGGACCTCACGCCGTACCTCGACCAGGAGTTCCTCAGCAACATCGTCGCCCTGGACCCGTGGCAGGTGGACGGCAAGCAGTACGGTCTGCCGTTCCGCTGGGGCCTCGAGGGCATCTTCTACAACAAGGAGCTCTTCGAGCAGGCCGGGATCACCGAGACGCCGAAGACCATGACCGAGCTGAAGGACGCCATCCAGAAGCTCAAGGCGATCGGCGTCACCCCGATCTCGGTCGGTGCCGGTGACCGCTGGCCGGCCGCGCACTGGTGGTACAACTTCGCCATCCGCTCCTGCTCGCCTGATGCGCTGCGGGCGGCGGCCAACGACCACAACTTCGACGACCCGTGCTTCGTCGAGGCCGGCCGGCTGCTCCAGGACTTCCTCTCCGTCGAGCCGTTCCAGGCGAACTTCCTGAACACCCCGTTCGAGGGGCCGGATGGCTCGGCCGCGCTGTTCGGCAACGGCCAGTCGGCCATGGAGCTCATGGGTGACTGGTTCCGCGGTACCGCGAGCAACTTCGCCGCGGACTTCGACGGCGAGAAGTCGGAGTACGTCGACCGCGTCATCGGCTGGTTCCCGTTCCCCGAGGTCGAGGGTGCGGCGGGCGACCCGACCGCGGCCCTCGGTGGCGGTGACGGTTGGGGTTGCGCCAAGAACTCGCCGATCGAGTGCGTCGAGTTCATCAAGTACCTGTCGACGCTCGAGGTCCAGCGGGGCTACGCCGAGACCGGTTCCGGCATCCCGGTGGTCAAGGGCGCCGAGGAGGCGATCTCGCAGCCGGTGCTCCGGCAGATCGCTGACGCGACGTCCCAGGCCAAGTCCGCTCACCTGTGGCTGGACACCACGTACGGCACCACCATCGGTACCGCTATGAACGACGCGATCATCGCGATCTTCGAGGGCTCCGGTACCCCGGAGGGCGTCGTCGAGGCGATGAAGGCGGCAGCGGCACGGTGACCACCACCAATCGGATTCACGCCGAGGACCTCGTCGACTTCGCATCCGCGAAGTCGGCGGGGCCTCGGCCCATCCAGTCTTCGTCCCGGGCGGCGCGCACCCGGCGGAAGTGGTACGAGATCATCGGCCTGACCCTTCCGGCGCTGGCGATCTACACCCTCTTCGTCCTGGTGCCGATGGGCTTCGCCGTCTACTACAGCCTCTACCGGTGGCGGGGCAGCGGGGCTCCCACCGACTTCATCGGCTTGGACAACTACTTCGGGCCGTACGGCGCGTTGCGGGACCCCATCTTCCAGGACGCGCTGCTGAACAACATCAAGATCGTCATTGGGTCGCTGCTGGTCCAGGGCCCGCTGGCGGTCGCCATCGCCCTGCTGCTCAACCGGCGGTTCCGCGGGCGCGCGCTGTTCCGGATGCTCGTCTTCGTGCCGTACGTGCTCGCCGAGGTCACCGTCGGCGTCATGTGGCGGCTCATCCTGACCGACAACGGGGTGTTCGACGCCGTGCTGCGGTCGCTCGGGCTGGGCTCGTTGGTCCGGTCGTGGCTCGGTGACCCGAACCTGGTCCTCTGGACCGTGCTGGGTGTGCTCACCTGGAAGTACCTCGGCTTCGCCATCATCCTGCTGTTGGCTGGGCTGTCCAACGTCCCGGAGGAGCTGAGCGAGGCGGCCGCGATCGACGGCGCGAGCTGGTGGCAGATCCAGTGGCACGTCACCCTGCCGTTGCTCGGCCCGACCATCCGGATCTGGGCGTTCCTGTCGATGATCGGCTCGCTGCAGGTCTTCGACGTGGTCTGGCTGGTGACCACCCAGGCGATCAGAGGGCTCGGAGCGGCGAACACGATGGCGACGTACATGGTCCAGGAGGGCTTCCTGGCCCGCTCGTGGGGCTTCGGCTCCGCGGTCTCGGTGATCCTGTTCGTCATCTCGTTCGGCGCGGCGCTGCTGTACCAGCGGTTCGTCCTGCGGCGCGACCTGCAGGGCGCGCTCACCGAAAGGAGCTGAAGCATGGCGACGCACGCAGTCGCGCTGCCGCGCCGCCGGCGGCGCACGAACCCTTGGACCAGCGCGCTCACCTACGGTCTGGCCCTCGCGGTCGCGGGCGTGTGCATCGCCCCGGTGGTGTACGTCATTCTCGGCGGCTTCCGGACCGCCGGGCAGATCGCCGCGAACCCGGCCGGGCTGCCCAACCCGTGGGTCATCGACACGTACCTCCGGGTCATCAGCGCGGGCATGTTCTGGCAGTACGTGGGCAACAGCGCCATCGTCGCGCTCGGCACCACGCTCGGCGTCGTCGCGCTGGGCGTCTGCGCGGCCTTCGCGTTGTCCCGCTACCGCTTCCGGGGCCGGGAGGCGCTCTACACCTACTTCGTGCTCGGCCTGCTCTTCCCGGCGGCGGCGGGGATCCTGCCGCTGTACCTGCTGCTGCGCGACCTCAACCTCGAGAACACGTGGTGGGGCGTGATCCTGCCCCAGGTCGCGTACGGCCTGCCGCTGACCATCGTGATCCTGCGGCCGTTCCTGCTCGCGATTCCCGGCGAGCTGGAGGACGCCGCGATGATCGACGGGTCGACGAAGCTCGGTTTCTTCTGGCGGATCCTGCTGCCGCTGTCGCGCCCGGCGCTGGTGACCGTCGGGGTGATCTCGTTCGTGTCGAGCTGGAACGCCTTCCTGCTGCCGTTGTTGATCCTCCACGACACCTCGCTCTACACGCTGCCGCTGGGGGTTCAGCAGTTCCAGGGCCAGTACAGCTCGGACACCGCGGCGATCCTCGCGTACACCTCGCTGTCGATGATGCCCGCGCTGTTGTTCTTCCTGTTCGCGGAGCGCCAGATCGTGGGCGGTCTGACGGGCGCGGTCAAGGGCTGAGAGGAGGAGACGGGGAATCAGTCGACACGACCGCGGCGGCGTGCGCCTCGGATCCGGGGCGCCGTCGCCTCTGTGTGACGGGACGGCTCAGACCGGGCCGTACGTAGGAACCGCAACGCGCTTGAGGGGAAGCACCACATGACAGAGGTCCGTCCGGCGGAGGCGTCGGCACCGCGCCCGGAGATGGACGGTGACGCCGGCCCAGTCCTGCCGAGCCAATCGCAACCATCCACACTGGATGGTGGCCCGGAGAGCGGAACGGTGGTGGATACCCTCGCGTTGGCGGCCCTCGACGGGCTGGCGGCGGCGGACCGCGACCGGCTGCTCGGCCTGCTGGCGTCGATGACGGTCGAGGAGAAGCTCGCGCAGCTCGTCGGCTTCTGGGAGAAGGAGGACGGGGAGTCGGTCGCGCCGTTGCAGGGCGAGTTCGACACGCCAACGGGCCTGACCGAGTTCTCCGCGCACGGCCTGGGCCACCTGACCCGGGTCTACGGGACGCGGCCGGTGGATCCCGACGAGCGGGCGGCCTGGCTGTGGGAGTTCCAGCGCGGGCTGGTGCGGCGGACGCGGCTGGGCATCCCGGCCCTCGTGCACGAGGAGGTCCTGACCGGGCTGGCGGCGTGGAAGGCCGCGACCTACCCCACGCCGTTGGCCTGGGGGGCGGCGTACGACCCGGAGCTGGTGGAGCGGATGGGCGCGGCGATCGGGGCGACCATGCGCGCCCTGGGCATCCACCAGGGGCTCGCCCCGGTGCTCGACGTGATTCGCGACCCGCGGTGGGGCCGGGTCGACGAATGCATCTCCGAGGATCCGTACGTCGTCGGCACGCTCGGCACCGCTTTCGTCCGCGGCCTGCAGTCGCAGGGAGTCCACGCGACCCTCAAGCACTTCGTCGGCTACTCGAACTCCCGGGCGGGCCGCAACTTCGGGCCGGTGCACATGGGGCGGCGGGAGCTGGCCGACGTCATGCTGATCCCGTTCGAGATGGCGGTGCTCGACGGGAACGCCCGGTCCGTCATGCACGCCTACACCGAGATCGACGGCCTGCCGACGGTGGCCGACCCGACCCTGCTGACCGGGGTGCTGCGCGAGCAGTGGGGCTTCACCGGCGTGGTGGTGGCCGACTACTACGGGGTCGCGTTCCTGCACCACCTGCACAAGGTGGCGGCCGACCTCGGCGACGCGGCGGTGCAGGCGCTGACCGCCGGGGTCGACGTCGAGCTGCCGACCGGGGACGCCTACACCGCGCCGCTGCTGGCCCGGGTGCGGGAAGGCTCGGTGGACATGGCGCTCATCGACCGGGCCGTGCTGCGGGTGCTGCGGCAGAAGCTGGAGCTCGGCCTGCTCGACGCCACCTTCGACGACGAGCCGCCCAAGGGCGTCGTGCTGGACGGCCCGGAGCACCGGGAGATCGCGCGCTGCCTGGCCGAGAAGTCCATCGTGCTGGTCGCCAACAACGGCACGCTGCCGCTGGCGGCCGGGGCGCGGGTGGCGGTGATCGGGCCGAACGCCGATCGCCAGGGGGCCCTGTTCGGCTGCTACTCCTTCCTCAACCACGTGCTGGCCCAGCACCCGGGGGTGGAGGCGGGCTTCGAGGCGCCGACGGTGGTCGAGGCGCTGCGGAAGGAGCTCGGCGAGGACCGGGTCGTGGCCGTCCGGGGTTGTGGGGTGGACGATGAGGACCGGTCCGGCTTCGCCGAGGCGGTGGCCGCCGCGCAGGACGCCGACGTGGCGGTGCTGGTGCTGGGCGACCACGCCGGGCTGTTCGGACGGGGCACGGTCGGTGAGGGGTGCGACCGCGACTCGCTGGAGCTGCCCGGCGTTCAGCGCGAGCTGGCCGAGGCGGTGCTCGCCACCGGCAAGCCGGTCGTCCTCGTGCTGCTGACCGGGCGGCCGTACGCGATCGGCTGGGCCGTGCAGCAGTGCGCCGCCGTGCTGCAGGCGTTCTTCCCGGGCGAGGAGGGGGGCAGCGCGATCGCCGGCATCCTCTCGGGACGGGTCAACCCGTCCGGAAAGCTGCCGGTGAGCCTGCCGCGGTCGGCCGGCGCGCAGCCGTACACCTACCTGCACCCGAAGCTGGGCGAGGGGCACGAGGTCACCAACCTGGAGACCACGCCGGTCGCGCCGTTCGGACACGGGCTGTCCTACACCACGTTCGAATATTCGAACCTGACGGTGTCCGAGCGGGTGCCGACCGACGGGGCGATCGAGGCCACGGTGACCGTGACCAACACGGGTGCGGTGGCCGGCGACGAAGTCATCCACCTCTACGCTCACGACCCGGTCGCCTCCATCACCCGGCCCGTCGCCGCGCTGCTCGGCTACCACCGGGTGCACCTGGCGCCCGGCCAGTCGGCCACGGTGCGGTTCACCGTGCCCACGACCCGCCTGGCCTTCAGCGACCGCCAGTACCGGCGCGTCGTCGAGCCGGGCGACATCGAGCTGTGGGTCGGCACGAGCGCCACTCGGCTGGCTCAGGCCCGCACCGTGCTCGAGGGGCCGGTTCACCCGATCACCAAGGACTCCCCGCGGTGGACCACCACCGCCGTGGTCGGCTGAGGTCCGGCCATGGTGATGGTGGGAGGACCGTCCCAATCGGACGGTTCGTCCGTGGCTCCGACCGATGCGAGCGTCCGCGCGGTGGGCGACCCCACGGTCGCCCACCGGCTCGGGCACGGCACGGTCACCCTGCGGGGTCGCGACGGCACGCCGATCGCCAGCCGGGAGGTGGTCGTCGAGCAGACCCGGCACGCCTTCGGCTTCGGCAACATCGGCTTCGACCTGATCCCGCTGGCCAACGGCGAGTCCACGGGGGAGCAGCGGGAGCGGGACGAGCGGCGGGCCCGGCAGTGGTTCGAGCTGTTCAACCGGGTGACGCTGCCGTTCTACTGGGCGCGTTTCGAGCCGGTGCGGGGCGAGCCGGACACGCAGCGCCTGCGCACCGCGGCCGCCTGGTTCGTCGAGCGCGGCGTCCCGGTGAAGGGCCATCCGCTGGTGTGGCACACGCTTGCCCCGCGGTGGCTGCTCGACCTCTCCTTGGACGAGGTCGAGGCGACGATCCGCGACCGGGTGCGTCGGGACGTGTCGGCGTTCGCCGGCCTGGTCGATCTGTGGGACGCCATCAACGAAGTCGTCATCATGCCGGTCTTCGAGAAGGAGGACAACGCAGTCACCCGGCTCGCGGCGGTCCGGGGCCGGGTGGCGATGGTCCGGCTGGCCTTCGAGACGGCCCGGGAGGCGAACCCGTCCGCCCGGCTGGTGCTGAACGACTTCGATCTGTCGGTCGACTACGAGCACCTCATCGAGGAGTGCCTGGCCGCCGGCATCACCATCGACGCCATCGGGTTGCAGACCCATATGCACCAGGGCTACCGGGGCGAGGAGGAGATCGTCTCCACTGTGGACCGGTTCGCCCGGTACGGCCTGCCGATCCAGATGACGGAGACCACCCTGGTCTCCGGCGACCTGATGCCGCCCCACATCGTCGACCTCAACGACTGGCAGGTGTCCTCGTGGCCGTCCACACCAGAGGGTGAGCAGCGGCAGGCCGACGAGATCGTGCGGCACTACCGTAGCCTGGTGGCGCATCCGGCCGTGGAGTCCATCACCTACTGGGGCCTGTCCGACGCCGGCGCCTGGCTGAACGCCCCGGCCGGCCTGGTGCGGGCCGACGGCACCGAGAAGCCGTCCTACCACGCGCTGCACGGCCTGATCCGCGGCGAGTGGTGGCTGGCCCCGACGACGGTGCGCACCGACGGCGCGGGCCGGTTCCAGGTGCACGGCTTCGCCGGCGAGTACCGGTGCCGGCTCGACGGCTCGGCCGTGACCTTCACCCTTCCGACGGGGACGGCGGAAATCGACCTCACGCTGTGAGGCGTCGACGGGCGGTGAGGACGTCCGCCCGGAGAAAGGAAATCGTGGCCGCGTTCCGCGTGCGCGGCTCGGCCGGCCCGGTGGCGTTGTCGCCCGGGGGCGGGGGACTGACGCCACGGGTGTGCGCGAGGGGCGGGCGATGGGGGGCGCCCGCCCCTCGCCTCGTCGCGGTGGACGCCGGGAACGGCCGGGCGCGGTCGTCGGTGTTGGTCGGGATCGGCCGGATCCCCGGTCACTGCGTGGGCCCGTCGGCGGGGAGGGTGAACGTCCAGCCCTCGGCGCGGAGGAGGGGGATCGCGGCATCGACCGCCGCGACCGTCTGGTGGCGGTCGCCACCCCCGTCGTGCAGCAGCACGATGGCGCCCGGGGTGACGCCGGTGGTGATGCGCTCGACCAGGACGTCCGTGCCGGGCGGCTGCCAGTCACCGACCGCGAGTCGCCAGCCCACCGGACGCATCCCGAGCGCGGCCGCGACCTTGGGCGAACGACCCCACTGCCCGTACGGCGCGCGGAAGTACGCGATGGGGCGGTCGGGCACGGCGGAGGCGATCGCCTCGGTGGCCTCGCGCAGGTCCGCCTCGATGCGATCCTCCGGCCAGTCGGTGAGGTCGTCGTGGTGCATGCCGTGGTTGCCCAGCAGGTGGCCGTCCGCGGCGATGGCCTGCACGATGTCGGGGTACTTGAGCGCGAACTGGCCGAGCAGGAAGAAGATCGCGCGCACCTCGTGCCGACGCAGCACTTCCAACAGCCGGGGAGTGTCGACCGGGTTGGGGCCGTCGTCGAAGGTCAGGCAGACCGCCCGGTCTCCCGGGACGGTTTCCATCACATCCATGCCTCGCCGTTCTCCCTCCGTATCGTCGCGCTCCTCATTGCCGCGCTCTCCGCGGCCGCGCTCCCGCCTGCCGCGCTTCCTGGTGCCGCGCTCGCTGGTGCCGCCCTGCTTGGCGGTGCGGAGCGCCCGGTCGCCGCGCTCCCTGTTGCGGCGCTTTCCGGTGGCCGCCGCTCTCGTCGCCGCGCTCGATGATGTCGCGCTCGTTGGCGTCGTCGCGCCCGGTGGTTCTCGCTGGTTGGTGTCGCGCTCGTCGGTGTAGCGCCCTTTAGCGTCGCGGTTTCGTTGTCGCGTTTCGCTGCGGCGCTCGCCTCGCTGCGTGGTGTCGGTCGACATTGACCGGTCGCGCTGGACCGCCGAAAGGCTGCCGGCTGGGCGACGTTGCCCAGCCGACAGTGTCTCAAGCCGACAGCGCCTCAGGGGACCGTGTGTCAGGTGAGGTTGCCCAGCCGACGCTGTTCGGAAACGGGTGTGCTCGGAAGGTGCCCTGCTCCGTCGGCGTCTGCTCCGGACGGGGCTGCTCGGAGGTTGGCTGCCCAGGGGGTTGGCCGTTCAAAGGTTGGCTGCCTGGAAGTGGCTGCTGAGAAGGTGGCTGTTCCGAAGGTGACTGCTCCGTAGGCAATTGTTCGCGGGGCGGCGGTGGGAATGTGTCCCCGGCGGGTGCGCCCGTCGCCACTCGAACGCACCCGCCGGGGACCGGTGGGTCACGCGACGGTACACATCGCCCCGTTGAGCGTGAACGAGGCGGGCCGTCCGGCGTCACCCGTGTGTGTGGCCTGGAACCCGATGGTTCCTCCCAGGGGACGGTCTGGGTCCCGGCGCCGGGAAGTGGAAAGGTTTCTGATGGGTATCGGAAAGCTTTCGGGACGAAGGTAGCCGAGGCCGTACCGTTCGTCAATGGATGCGGGCCGATCGGTTGCGGAAACTTCGATGCCTGCCCGCCTTATCGTCGCCAGCGACGGGGCGGGCCGTGGGAGGTGGCGACACTCGGCTCGGCGCCGTCCAGCGGTCCGTCCGCCCGGCCGAGCCCGTGCGCCGCCGCGCAGCGTCCCGGCGCGTACGACTGGGGCTCCCGTCAGGCGCCCCTCGCGCTCGTCAGGTAGGCCGCTCGACGGTAAGGGCCGCTCGGCGGCCAAGGCTGCTCGACGGTTGAGGCTGCTCGACGGTTGAGGCTGCTCGACGGTTGAGGCTGCTCGGCGGCTAAGGCTGCTCGTCAGACAAGGCCGGGCGCCCCGTCAGGTGCGGCGGGGCGGGGCGGTGCTGCCGCGGACGATGAGGGACGTCGCGAGCTCGACCCGGGTCTGGGTGGGCTCCTCGCCATCGGCGAGCATGAGCACCAGCTCGGCCGCGGTGGCGCCCATCTTGGCCAGCGGCTGCCGCACGGTGGTCAGCGGCGGGCCCATCCACTGGGCGTAGTCGATGTCGTCGAAGCCCACGACCGACAGTTCATCGGGGATCCGGACGCCGAGCTGCCGGGCCGCCTCGTAGACGCCCATCGCCTGCAGGTCGTCGCCGCAGACGATCGCCGTGGGCGGCTCGTGGAACTTCAGCAGGGCCAGGCCGTGCGCCAGCCCGTCGTCGAACATGAACCGACCGTGACGGACCAGCGCGGGATCGACCGGAATGCCCGCCTCATCCATGGCCGCGTGGAACCCGTCGAGCCGGGCGCGGGAGCACAGGTAGCTCACCGGTCCGCCGATCACCGCGATCCGCCGGTGCCCGAGCTCGATGAGGTGCCGCGCCGCCGCGAGCCCACCGCTCCAGTTGGCCGCGCCGACGGACGGCGTCGTGTGCAGCGGCTCGCCGGTCGGGTCGAGCGCCACCAGCGGGATGCCGGCGGCCGCGAACCTGGCCTGCTCGCGCGGGGAGAACGACGCGTAGACGCCGATGACGCCGGTGGGGCGGCGGGCCAGCACCTGCTCGACCCAGCCACGCCGGTCGGTGTTACGGCCGCTGAGTTCGCTGAACCCGACCGCGAGCTCGCGGGTGCGGGCCACCTCCTCGACGCCCCGCATGATCGCCACCGCGGCGTGGCCCTCGAGCGCGTGGAAGACGACCTCCAGCACCGCGGAGGGAATGACGGCGTCGGGCCGACGGTAGCCGTGCTCGCGCAGCAGCGCCTCCACCCGCTGGCGGGTGTCCTCGGCCACGCCCGACCGTCCATTGAGTACCTTGGAGACGGTCGGTGGCGAGACGCCGGCGAGGCGTGCGATGGTCGCGACGGTGGCCTCACCCCGTCGCCGCCCCGGCCGGACCGCTTGCGCCGTCACATCGCGCAGTGTAGTGCGGTTACGCAGCCGGACATATCGTCCAAACCGTCACGTGACCGTATCGTCCAAACCGCCACACGACGGCGCGGGCGCGCCGCGGAACGAGCCGTAACCGCCGCCGTTTACGAAATGAGCCGTACCGGCGAATTGCTGGGCGCGGGTGTCGATTGACGTTGCGTTCCCTGGCGGGGATGTACGGGGTCTAGTCGTGCCTTCCGGGTTCGTCACGGCACCGCGAAGGCACGCCGCCGAACGCCGGGTCCGGCCGCAGCGGTGGGCGCCGCGGGAGCCCGGCCGAGGGCGGGCGCGCTCAGACCCCGGCCTGACGCCACGGCCGAAACGCGGCCGGGCGGGCGTCAGGCGGCGGAGCGTCCGCGGCGACGCGGCCGCGGCGGCGGGGCGCAGGATTGGCGGACGACCAGCTCGGTGGGCAGCGTGACCCGCAGCGGCGTGGCGGCCTCACCGCGGATGAGGCCCACCAGCATCCGGACCGCCTCGAAGCCCATCTGCTGGATGGACTGGTCCACTGTGGTCAGCGGCGGCGAGGTCTGCGCCGCCTCGGGGATGTTGTCGAAACCGATCACCGACAGGTCGCGGGGGACGGAGAGGCCGCGCTCCCGGGCGACGCGCATCGTCTCGATCGCCGACAGGTCGTTGGCCGCGAAGATGGCGGTGGGGCGGGGGTTCTGGTCGAGCAGCCGGTTCGCGGCCGCCGCCGACTCGGCGGGCCGGAACTCACCGGCCTGCACCAGGCTGGGGTCGAAGGGAATGCCGGCGTCGGCGAGGGCGTCCCGGTAGCCCTGTTCCCGCAGCCGGGCCGACTCCAGGTCGGACCGGCCGCCGAGGAAGCCGATGCGCCGGTGACCGAGACTGATCAGGTACTCGGTGGCCATGCGCGCGCCCTTGAGGTTGTCCGCGTCCACCGACGGCAGGTGGGAGGCGCCCAGGTGCGGGTCGACCGCCACGAGGGGGCCGGTGTGGGGCGCGTCCACCACCGACGGCGCCACGAGGATGACCCCGTCGGTGAGCGTGCCGCTGATCCGGGACAGATAGCGCCGCTCCCAGCCGTTGGTTTCCCTGCCCAGACCGCTGGCCGTGTAGACGACGAGCTCGAATCCGGTGTCGTGCATCCCCCGGGCCGCGCCCTTGAGCAGCTCGGTGCTGAACGGCTCGAGGTCGACGACCAGGATGCCGATGACGTTGGTCTGGTGACTGCGCAGGCTCTGCGCGACCAGGCTCGTCTCGTATCCAAGCTCGTCAATGACGGCCTGGACGCGCGCGTACGTCTCCTCGGCAACGCCGTACCGGTTGTTGATGACCTTCGAGACAGTCGCGACCGAAACGCCGGCGCGGCTCGCCACGTCTCTGATGGTCACCCTGTTGTGCTGCTTCATCCCGGTCTATGGCGTCCTTCTGGTGTCGGGTGTCGAGAGAAGGTCGAAACCGTTCTCGACATCGGTTGACAGTACCGCGCCGGGCGTGCAACGCTCCGTATCGGACAACGTCGCCACCCAATTCGGACACGCTTTCCCGGCCCTCCGTGCGCCACTGCTCGGAACGGTCGGGTTCCTGGCGCCTGGCCTGCCACGCACGTCAGGCGAGGAATGACGTGTGCCCGCGCACCTAGATTAGCTGTCCGACCTGCGGATCCCCTACCAGGCGCCACTCGCATGGAGGTCGTGAGTTGAGCCACCCCCGGATAACCCGGGTCGAGACCGCCGCCGTACGCGTCGTCGGCCCCTGCCTCATCGTGCGGCTGTGGGCCGGCGATACCTACGGACTCGGTGAGTGCTACCCGTCCGCGCCGGTCGCCGCGGTCGACGCCATTGTCCGTGCCCTCACCGAGCAGCTGGTCGGGGAGGACCCCCGCGACGTGCACCGGCTGGCCGAGAAGATGCGCCGCTGGAACATCTTCACCGGCGGTCAGGGCGGCACGGTGGTGACCGCGATCTCGGGCCTGGAGATGGCGCTGTGGGACCTCGCCGGCAAGCTGCACGGCGTCCCGGTCTACCAGCTCTTCGGCGGGGCGTTCCGGAAGAAGGTCCGCCTCTACGCCGACTGCAACGCCGGCACGGTGGACGCGGCGGCCCACCACCTGACCGAGCTGCCCGACCCCACGACGCCGGAGGGCCGGGCCCACTTCAAGGCCGTGGCCGACAAGGCGCTCGGGCTCGGCTTCACCGCGCTGAAGTTCGATGTGGACGACGTCTACGGCAGCCTGCGTGACGACGACTGGAACCGCAGCCTCAACCGCCGCCAGATCGACCGGATGGTCGGCCAGGTCGAGGCGATCCGGGCGGCGATCGGCGACGAGGTGGCGCTGGCCATCGACATGCACGCCCGCTTCGACGTGCCCTCGGCGATCAAGGCGGCCCGGGCGCTGGAGCCGTTCGACCTGATGTGGCTGGAGGAGCCGGTTCCGCCGGAGAACCTCGCCGCGCTGGCCGAGGTCCGCCGGGCGACCGCGGTGCCGATCTGCGCCGGGGAGAACCTCTACACCCGGTTCCCGTTCCTGGACATCTTCCGGGCCGGCGCGGTGGACGTGATCATGCCGGACATCGCGAAGTTCGGTGGCCTGGCCGAGGGCCGGCGAGTCGCGGAGCTCGCCGAGCTGCACTACCTGCCCTTCGCGCCGCACAACGTCTCCGGCCCGATCGGAACGGTCGCGGCGGCGCATCTCTGCGCGGCCCAGTCGAACTTCACCGTGCTCGAGTACCACGCGCTCGACCTGGACTTCTTCGAGGACCTCGTCACCTACGCCGGCGGGACGGTCGTGACCGACGGGCACGTGGTGCTGACCGAGGCGCCGGGGTACGGTATTGACGTCAATGAGGACGCCCTGCGTCGCCACGAGCATGTCAAGGCGGGGATCGGGGTGTTTGCGCGGTGAAGGTCGTTCGGTATGTCGACGCTGACGGGGCCACCCGCGTCGGCGTCAGTGATGAGGCGGGCGTGCGCCGGCTGCCGGTGGGCACGGTGGCCGAGCTGCTCTCCGGCGACCTGGCTCGCTGGCGGGAGCTGCTGACGAAGGCGGGCCCGCCGAACCCCGAACCTGTGCGTCTGCTGCCGCCGGTGGACGGGGACATGGAGGTGTGGGCCGCCGGCGTGACCTACCGGCGCTCCCGCGACGCCCGCATGGAAGAGGCGACGGTGGTCGATCCGTACGACCGCGTCTACCAGGCCGCCCGACCGGAGCTGTTCTTCAAGGCCCTGGCGTGGCGGGTCTGCGGACCGGGCGAGCCGGTCGCCATCCGGGCCGACTCTACTGTGGACGTCCCCGAGCCGGAGCTCGCCGTGGTCGTCACGGCCAGCGGCGAGATCGCCGGGTACACGCTCTGCAACGACGTGAGCTCCCGCAGCATCGAAGGAGAGAATCCGCTCTACCTCCCCCAGGCCAAGGTGTACGCGGGCTCGTGCGCCATCGGACCCGGGATCGTTCCGGCCGAGTTGATCACCGACCCCGGTGGCCTCGTCGTGAGCCTGGTGGTGCGGCGCGGCGGGGAGATCGTCTTCACCGGACGGACCGACACCGGCCAGATCGTGCGACCGTTGCCCGATCTGGTCTCGTGGCTGTTCGAGGAGCAGGACTTCCCGGACGGCGTGGTGCTCTCGACCGGGACCGGCATCGTGCCCGACCTCGACTTCAGCCTTGATGCGGGGGACGAGATCACCATCGCGGTCGACGAGATCGGTGAGTTGACCAACCCGGTGGTGCGCGGCAAGCAGGCGATGACCTGGCTGCTGCACCGGCGGACGCCGCGAGCCGAGGCGATCGTGTCGACCGGCAGCCCTGCGCGGTAGCGGCCAGAGGACCGTTCGCGGTGGGTCGGCGACCGCACGGCCGGCCGGGCCCGTCGGGCGCCTGACTTCCGACTACGGGATGAAGCCGTATGGTCGCTGTCGGTAAGCTCGGGCCGGTGCCGGGCGGTTGCGTGGCCGCGTCCGGGCGCACGACCGGGACCCGAGCCGAGGAAGGCCGACCCGCGGTCGTAGGGTTGCTTCATCCCGCCGCCCGCAAGGAGAGCCATGGTCCTGTTCGACATGCCGCAGTCCGAGCTCGAGCGGTACTGCCCGGAGGTCGCCGAGCCGTCGGACTTCGTGGAGTTCTGGGAGAAGCAGCTGGATGCCGCGCGCGTCCACCCGCTTCAGGCACGGTTCGCGCGGGTGGACACGCTGGCGCGGCATGCCGAGGTGTTCGACGTGTCGTTCGCCGGCTACGGCGGGGACACGATCAAGGGCTGGCTCTACGTCCCGCACCGGCTCGCCCCCAGCCCGGCCGCGGTGGTCGAGTATGTCGGCTACGGCGGGGGTCGGGGTACGCCGCTGGAGTGGCTGACCTTCAGCGTGGCCGGGCACGTGCACCTGGTCATGGACACCCGGGGGCAGGGCCACAACTGGCGGGGCGGCGACACCCCGGACGCGAGCTACGACGGTGCCCCCGGCGGGGGTGGGTTCCTCACCCGCGGCATCCTCGATCCGCATCGGATGTACTACACACGTCTATTCATCGATGCTGCTCGGGCGGTCGAGGCACTGCGCGCCCACCCGGCGGCCGCCGGCCTGCCCGTCGTGACCACGGGCGGCAGCCAGGGCGGTGGTCTCGCGCTGGCGGCCACGCACCTGGCGGGGCTGGGTGGCGAGGCGGTGGCCGCCACCATGCCCGACGTCCCGTTCCTGGCGCACTTTGCCCGGGCCGTCCGGGTCACCGACGCCGCGCCATACGAGGAGATCATTCGGTTCTGCAAGGTCTACCCGCAGCACACCGAGCGCGTGTTCGCGAATTTGTCCTATGTGGACGTCGTGAACCACGCGCGCCGCACGACCGTTCCGGCTCTGTTCTCGGTGGGGCTGCTCGACCAGGTCACGCCGGCCTCGACCGTGTACGCGGCGTACAACCACTACGCCGGCCCCAAGGAGATCAAGGTCTACCCCTTCAACGGCCACGAGGGTGGTGGCCAGCACCACTTCGAAGTCAAGCTCGCCTATCTCGACGCGCTCGCCGACCAGTCGCGGGGCTAGCGGCTGACGAGGGTCCATCCGACCTGAGCCGGTCGAGGTGTGGCGACACTTCGCTTCGTTGTATTTCGATCGCAAAGGCTGAGGGCCCGGCGGCGACCGTTCCCCGTGCGGGATGCGGCGGTGGGCCGGCTCGCTCACGGCGCCGCCCGTGCGTGGTGGGCCGGTGGTCGCCCCGGGCAACCGTTCGGCTTGGTCCCGGCCCGGGGCGGTCCCGCCCGCTGGCCGATGTGGCTTGATACACCCACCTCGCCCGAGCAGCGCTTGCCTGTGGAGTCAATCGTCATATCTCGACATTCCAGCCGATCTACCTACGGCCCCGCTGAGCGCGGGCGTTGCGGTCGGGGTCAGGTCGAGCACCGACGCGGTGTGGACACCGTGTCCAGCATGATCGTCGTCATTGCGATATGTGCAACGGTGCTGACAAGTCGTGCAACAAGGTCTTGACAGCGTTGCATATCGCCCTACGATCGTTGCAAGCGTGTTACGGGCGGCCCCAGAACGGGGCCTTTGCCCGGTGAAGGGAGATGCACATGCAGGTTGCACAATCCCATCGATCCTCGAGGCGTGGTTCGCGGCGGCGGTTGGCACTGGGGCTGGCCGCAGGCGTCGCGGCGTCGACAGTGGCGGCTATTCCGTTCGCGGTCCCGGCGATGGCGGATCCGGGGGAGCCGTTGGGTCCGACGTTGATCAAGACGGATGCGCCGCCGTCGGGGTATGCGGTGAAGTTCCGGTATCAGGCGCCGGAGGGCGTGAACCAGGTCCACATTTACGGTGACTGGTGGTTCGCGCAGGGGCCGAACCCGGTGCCGAACCACCCGCCGTCGGAGTGGCAGCCGGGTGACTACGCGGCGACCGACTGGCGGATCCAGCCGATGGAGCTTGGTGAGGACGGGGTCTGGGAGATCACGGTCCCGTTGCCGGCGGGCTCGTATCGTTATGCGTTTACGCATGACTGCACCAACGAGTTGGCGACGGGGTGTCCGTTGCACTATGACCCGGCCAACCCGTGGGAGATCTTCCCGCAGTACCCGGGGGCTCCGGGGGCGGTGCGGAGCACCTTCTTTGTGCCGACGCATCCGGACTTCCCGACGTATGACAACGACTACCAGCGGCCGCTTCCGCCGGAGGAGATGGGGACGCTGGAGTCGGTGCGGTACCCGGCGCCGGAGTCGACCAACCCGCCTGGGGTGCACGACATGCTCGTCTACACCCCGAAGGGTTACGACCCGAACCGGCCCACCCCGTACCCGACCCTGTACATCAGCCACGGCGGAGGGGATCACTCCACGGCCTGGTTCATGCAGGGTGTGGCCCACTACATCGTGCAGAACGCCATCAACGAGGGCGTCGTACAGGACATGGTCGTGGTGGCTACGGACTTCAACGGCCTGCCGGGCGGGAACAACGGGTACGCCAACCACCTGCGTAACACGGTGATCCCGTACATCGAGGCCCACTACAACGTCTCCACCCGCCCCGAGGACCGCGCCTTCGGCGGCTTCTCCGCTGGCGGGGCCCGGGCCTGCAACCTTCTCTACGACCACACCGACCTGTTCGGCTACTACGCCGTGTGGAGCGCGGCCTGCGGGCCGGCCAACGCCGCCCAGATCGAGCGCATGAAGAACGTCCCCGGTGGCATCGTGATCGGTACCGGCCGGCAGGACCGGACCACGACGTTCGGCCCGATCGAGGCGCGGGCGAACGCGCTCAAGGCCGAGGGCGTCGATCTGGTCGAGTTCTACATGGACGGTATGCACACCTGGCACGTGTGGCGGCCGCAGCTGAACTTCTACATTCGCAACATCGCGTTCCGTACCACCACCACGGACCTGGCGGTGGAGGCGACGCGGGCTGGTAACTCGCACAACGTGCGGATCACGGCAACGGCCACAGTGGACACTGTGAGCACGAGCGCGACCGCTCCGTCGGGCACGGTGGAGTTCTACGCGGGCGACACCCTGCTCGGTACCGCGGAGGTCAAGACCGACGGGCCGGCGGCCGGCACCGCCACCCTGCGCGGCGCCTTCCACCAGGACCTGCTGACCGAACCCATCGTGGCCAAGTACCTGGGCAACGACGTGCTCAACGGGTCCGACAGCGCCCCGGTCACCGCCACGTTCTAGCAACCATGAGGTAACCGACCCACCACAGCGGACGGCGATGGCACGTCCCCGCAGGAGGTGCCATCGCCGTCCGCCCTCGGGCAGGCACACATGGGCTCGCCAACGTTGCTGATGTCTCGTCCGGCTTACCCCGCAGCGCGCGGGCATCGATCCGGCCGTCTCGCGTCAGCACCGGCACGGTCCACCAGTCCCGGTCCGGGCGCTGGGTGGTACTGCGCCGGTCCACCGCCTCACGGCTCGGCGGGGGAGTATCCGAGCTCCTTGGAGATGAGCGTCGCGGTCTCGAGCACCTGCGGCACCTGCTCCACCAGCTGGTCCAGGGTCGCGATGACCTCGATGGCGGTGATGGAGACCGCCGCGACGACCTGTCCCCGGGAGTCCCGGATCGGAGCGGCGACACACATGACGTACGTGTCGTGCTCGCCGTTGTCGGTGGCCCAGCCGCGCTCGGCGATGCGTTCGAGCTCAGCCTCGAGGGAGTCGCGGTCGGCGAACGTCGTCTCGGTGAACCTCTCGAAGACGACGTTCGCGAGCAGGCGATCCCGTTCCTCCTTCGGAAGGAAGGCCAGGATCACTTTGCCGACGGCGCTGGCATAGATCGACACCGCCCGGCCGATCCGGGACGGGAGTTTCACCGCGTCAAAGGCCGGGCTGTCGACCTTATCAATATAAATAATTTCGTTACCCGTCAGTTGAGCGAGGTGCACCGTATGGCCGGTTTGTCGCTGTAGCTGGCGCAGATGCGGAGCCGCGAACTGGCGCACGTCCATGGAGCTGAGAGCGAGTTCTGACAGCTCGATGAGACCGCTGCCAAAGACGTACGTGCCCGCGCCGGTCTTCCGTACGAACCTCGCCTCCTCGAGGGTTCTCAGGATCCGGAGGGCCGTCGACTTGTGGACGCCGAGAACCTCGGCGGCCTCCGTCAGCGTGAGGGGGTGCTCGGCCGCCCTCCGGATGAGGTTGACCGCGCGCTGGATCGACTGCCCCATGGCTCCGCTCCATTTCTTAGTTGCGACATGCGCAATGTAGACGATTCTTGCTGCAATCGCTACTTGACACCGTTGCAGATGCTACTACGCTCGTTGCAAACCGCGCCTGCGTGCGCCCAGTCCCGAACCCCTCCCAGGGAGTAATCGATGAGAAAGCAGCGCATCGGCCGCAGCGTCCTCGCGGCCACGAGCGCCGTCGTCGTTGCCACCGCGCTCGCGGCTGGCTGCACGTCCGACAACGGACCGGAGTCCGACGACGGCGTGGTTACGGTGACGTTCGCCGCCTCGACGTTTGGTGACCCCGGCCGGGGTCCCGCGCTCCTTGACCTGCTCGACGAGTTCAACAAGAGCCAGGACAGGATTCGCGTAGCGGCGGCGGCCGTGCCGTTCCCGACCTTCGGCCAGACCGTTCTTACCCAGATGGGCAGCGGGCTCGGCCCCGACCTGATCCGCTTCGACATGCCCGAGTTCGCCGCCGCTTCCGACGCCGGCCTGCTGGAACCGCTCGATGAGCTGATCGATGTGAGCCAGTACAACCTGCACCAGCAGCCGGACAAGTTCATGTTCGCCGACGGCGTGCGCTACGGGATCATCTTCGAGGCGTCCAACTACGCGCTGTTCTACAACGCGGACCTGATTCCGGAGCCGCCGAAGACGTACGAGGAGTTCTTCGAGATCGCCAAGCAGCTGACCAATGGCGACACGTACGGTCTCGCCTTCCGGCAGACGGAGGCGGAGATGGCCGGCGTCTGGCAGGACATCTTCAATTACGTGTACGGCTTCGGTGGTGCGTGGTCGGACGGCGAGAACCTGACCATCAACTCGCCGAAGAACCTCGAGGGCCTGCTGAAGTACCAGGAGCTCTACGACGCGAACGTCATCCCCCGGGGTGCCGACGCGGCGACCTTCCGTCGCATGTTCGCCGAGGGCAAGGTCGGCATGGAGATCAACAACGGTGGCTATGTGACGGCGACCCGGGGCCAGAACCCCGACCTGAACTTCAGCGTGGCGCCGATTCCGTTCCCCGTCCGCGCTCAGGGCGCCATCCTGGCTCCCATCACGATCAACGCGGCGAGCCCGGCGAAGGAGGAGGCCGCGGAGTTCATCAAGTGGGTGCTGCAGCCCGAGAACCAGGTCAAGCTGCAGGAGATCCTCGGCGCCAGCAGCGTCGCGACGGTCACCCAGCGCAGTGCCGAGTCTCTGGCCGAAACCCCCTTCCTCACGGTCTTCGATGAGCTCACCGACACCAGCCTTCCGCACGTCGTGCTGGGCTTCGAGGCGAAGACGCCCGAGATCCGTCAGGTTGTGGTGGAGAACGTGATCGCGGCCCTTCAGGGCACGATCGACATGAAGACCGCACTCGACCGGGCCCAGGAGCAGGCCCTCGCTCTCGTGAGCTGACGCAACACCGTCCGCCGCCGGCGCATGGGGCCTGCGCCGGCGGCGGCGTCCCTTCCCACCCCCTGACAAGGACCAGACCCGATGAGTGTGCTTGAGCAGATAAGCGAGCCTCGATCGGAGGCCAGGCGTCGAGGTCATAACCTGAGAAGGCGCAGCCCACTGGGAAGCAGGTGGACGCCCTACCTTTTCCTCGCACCGGGTGCGATCTTCATTCTGGTATTCCAAGCTGTGCCGCTCGTGCAGGAGGTCTATCTCAGCTTCACCCGAACCTCGCTGCTGAACCCCACGCGGAGCAGGTGGGTGGGATTCGACAACTACGTCAAGATCTTCTCGGACGATGACTTCCATCGAACTCTGTTCACGACCATCATCTATGTCATCGCCTGCGTGGTCGGCGCGGTCGGCTCCGGCCTCGTGGTCGCCCTGCTCCTCGACAAGGGTTTCCGTGGTCGGGGCGTGGCCCGGGCGCTGGTGACCGTGCCCTGGGCTGCTCCGGGGATCGCGGTCGCGCTCATCGCGACCTGGATGTTCAACAACCAGTACGGAATCGTGAACCGATTCCTCAACGCGGTGGGGCTCGGCCTGCCCGGCGGGGCGATCCTCGACAGCCCTCGGTACGCCCTTCCGGCGATCCTGGCGACCACGATCTGGCAGCTGTTCCCCTTCACCTCGGTCGTGCTGCTCTCGGCGCTGCAGTCCGTGCCCCAGGACCTGACCGAGGCCGCGACCATGGACGGGGCCGGGAGATGGGCCACCTTCCGCGAGGTCACGTGGCAGGTCATCAAGCCGGTGGTCGGGCTGCTCGCGCTCCTCATGACGATCTGGTCGCTGCGTCGGTTCGAGCTCATCTGGCTGATGACCAAGGGTGGCCCGGTCGGCGCGACGAAGACCCTGGTCATCGATCTCTACTCCCAGGCCTTCGACTCAAGGGAACTGGGCACGGCGGCGGCCATCGGCATGGTCGGCGTGATCATCTCGCTCATGGTCATCACGGCCAGTCGGTTCGTGGCGCGGGCCGCGGAGAAGGAGGGCATTCGATGAGGCGTTTCCAGATCAGCCACACGCTACGGATTCTGGCCGTGCTGGTCGTCCTGGGGATCGCTGTCTTCCCGCTGTACTGGATGGTGGTCACCGCTCTCTCCACCAACGCGGACCTCTTCGCCGACAAGCCCCGACTCGTCCCCGATTTCTCGCAGATCGGGGTTTTCTTCGACGCACTGGCCGAGGGCAAGGTCGGCGGTTGGCTGCGCAACAGCCTCGTCGTCGCGGTGGGCACCACCGTTCTCTCGGTCGGCCTCGGCATTCCGTTGGGCTACGCGCTGTCGCGCTTCTCGTTCCGCGGCAAGGCCTTGACCACCCTGGTGCTGCTGTTCACCCAGATGCTGCCCGAGGCCCTCCTGGTGGTGCCGCTGTTCGCGCTCTTCCGCCGGTACGACCTCCTCGACTCGCTCGTTGGCCTCATCTTCGTCAACTCGGCGTTCGTTCTGCCCATCGTCGCGCTCATTCTCAAGGGTGCGATCGACGGCATCCCCCGCGAGCTTGAGGAGGCCGGTCGGGTGGACGGCGCCCGACCACTCGCCATCCTGACTCGCATCAATGTGCCGCTGATCGCTCCGTCGATCGCGGCCACCGCCGTGATCTCGTTCTTCCACGCCTGGAACGAGTACGTGTTTGCGGTGACGTTCATCTTCACGCCGGCCATCCAGCCCGCCTCGGTCGGTATCGCGAACTTCATTGGCGAGCTGGGAACGCCGATTCAGACGGTCATGGCGGTCGCGTTCATGTTCACGCTGCCCGCCGTCCTCTTCTACCTGTTCGCGCAAAAGTACGTGGTGTCCGGCATGACCGCCGGTGCCGTGAAGGGTTGAGTCGACAAATGAAGATAACGTCGGTCGACACGCTCGTCGTCGACTTCTACCGGACCAACCTCGTGTTCGTCCGTGTCTTTACCGACGAGGGCATTGTCGGGGTCGGCGAGGCGACGCTGGAGGGCAAGGAGCGCGCCGTCCAAGGGGCCATCGCCGAGTTGACCGAGGCTGTCGTGGGACTCGACCCCACTCGAATATCCGGGACCCTCTACGGACTCGCGCGGGACTGGTACTGGCGGGGCGGGCCCGTCATCATGACCGCGCTGAGCTCGTTGGAGATGGCGCTGTGGGACATCTCTGCCCGTGACCTGGGGGTCCCGGTCCATCGACTGCTGGGTGGGGCCACCCGGGACCGGGTCCGGGCGTACGCCAACGGCTGGTTCACGGGGGCCGTGACACCGGACGATTACGCCGCCGCCGCGAGGAGGACGGTCGAGCGTGGCTTCCGCGGCCTGAAGTGGGATCCCTTTGAGAACTACGACCTCACGATCACCTCAAAGCAGCTGGACCGCACGCTCGCCCAGATTGACGCGGTTCGTTCGGCCGTGGGGCGGGACGTGGAGCTGTTCATCGAGGGGCACGGTCGGTTCGACGTCCGTACCGCCATCAAGATCGCCCGCGAGATAGCCCAGTTCGATCCGGTCTGGTTCGAGGAGCCGTGCCCGCCGGACAACCTGGATGCCCTCGTCGACATACGTCGCGCGTCTCCCGTACCCATAGCGGCGGGGGAGAGGTGGTTCGGGCGGCAGGGCTTCGTGCCACCGCTCGCCCGTCAGGCGGTCGATTTTGTCCAGCCCGACGTGACCCATGCGGGTGGGATCGCGGAGCTTGCCTTCATCTCCACGCTCGCGGCCGCTAGTTACGTCGGGTTCGCGCCCCACAATCCGAGCGGCCCGGTGAGCACCGCGGCCACGCTGCAGCTCGGCGCGGCCCTGCCCAACTTCCGATACCTGGAAATCATGGCAACCGATGTCCCCTGGCGACCGGAGATCACCAACGAGCGACTGGTGCTGACCGAGGAGGGCGACATCCTCATCCCGACCGGCGTGGGCCTGGGTATCGAGCTCAACGTCGAGGAGATCAAGAAACATCCGTTCACGCCACACCCCATCCGCATGTTCCGAGACGCCGTCTACGACATCCGGCCCGCCGACGAGCTGTTCTACTTCAACCTGGAGGGTCGGTCATGACCTCACCGGCGTCGAACCAGCAGGTGGGTGACGTCGACTGGTTCGGGACGGCGACGGAGGCCCTGCCGGACGATGCGGATCGCAGCGTGCTCATCGGCCGCATCTGGGACCCCGTCGCGGAGGGTCCCTCGCCGGTCGTCGTCCGTGACGGCGACATCTTCGACATCAGCTCCCACTTCCCGACGGTGCGCGACATCTGCGAGCTGCCGGATCCGGCCGCGGTCGTCGCCGAGCTCACGGGTCCGCGGGTGGGCAGCTTTGAAGAGGTGCTCGCCAACACGGGCGCCGACGAGCGCGACCGTAGCCGGCCCTGGCTGCTCGCCCCGGTCGACCTGCAGGCGTTGAAGGCCGCTGGCGTGACCTTCGCCGTCTCCATGATCGAGCGCGTCATCGAGGAACGGGCGCGGGGTGATGTGGCGCGGGCGGCCGAGATTCGTCAGCGGATACTCGCCGATATCGGCGCGGATCTGTACAACCTGACGGCGGGGTCCGAAGCGGCCGAGCGGCTGAAGCGCCTGCTCGCGGCGGAGGGCATGTGGAGCCCGTACCTTGAGGTCGGCCTGGGACCGGACGCCGAGATCTTCACCAAGGGCCAGGTCCTGTCGGCGGTCGGAACCGCGGTCCCCGTGGGGGTGCTCGCGTCGTCGAACTGGAACAACCCCGAGCCCGAGGTGGCGCTCATCGTCCAGGCGAGCGGACGGGTCGTCGGCGCGACGCTCGGCAACGACGTCAACCTTCGCGACCTGGAAGGCCGTTCGGCCCTCCTGCTGCCGCGGGCGAAGGACAACAACGCGTCGTGCGCGCTGGGGCCCCTCATCCGGCTCTTCGACGACCACTTCGACCTCGAACGGGTACGCACCCTCGAGGTGAGCCTCGCCATCGAGGGCGAGGACGGTTTCCGCCTCGAGGCGGTCTCGGAGATGTCGCGGATGTCGCGCGATCCCGAGGCGCTGGTACGGCAACTGATCGGACCGCATCACCACTACCCCGATGGCGCGGTCCTGATGCTCGGAACCATGTTCGCGCCCATCCAGGACCGGGACCGGCCCGGCGAGGGGTTCACCCACAAGGTCGGCGACATCGTCCGGATCAGTTCTCCCGCCCTCGGCACGCTGGTCAACCGCGTCCGGCACGCGGAGGACTGCGAGCCCTGGGACTTCGGTATCCGCGATCTCATCGGCAACCTGGTGAAGCGAGGGCTCGTGTGAATGATGTGATAACTGTCGATCCCCGCGACGGCAGCCGCCGAAGGACCCATCTCGGCGAGACGAGCGAGGCCGAGCTGGGCCGGCTCGGTGAGCTCTGGCCCGGGGCGTCCACCTGGCTCGTCGGTCTCGGCCGCGCCGGCCGAGCCGAGGCGCTGGACGCGGTCGCTGCTTCGCTCGAGGCGAGTCGAACCGAGCTGGTCGCCACGGCCGAGGCGGAGACCGGACTGGCCCGGGGCCGACTCGACGGTGAGCTCACCCGGGCGATTCTGCAGTTCCGGATGTTCGGCGACGTGCTACGTGACGGTGGCTATCTCGAAGCCGCCATCGACCACGCCGGGCCGACGCCGCTGGGGCCGGCGCCCGACGTGCGGCGCATGCTCGTACCGATCGGACCCGTCGCCGTGTTCGGCGCGAGCAACTTTCCGTTCGCGTTCTCGGTCGCCGGAGGCGACACCGCCTCGGCGCTCGCGGCCGGGTGCCCGGTCGTGGTCAAGGCACATCCGTCGCATCCGTTGACGTCGCACGCCTCGGCGACCGCGATCGCATCGGCCGTCAGCCGCCTGGGTGGGCCGCCGGGCGTCCTGACACTCGTGTACGGGCAGGAGGCGGGGCTGGCGTTGGTACGGCTTCCCGCCATCCGTGCGGTCGCGCTGACCGGCTCCCTCGCCGCGGCCAGAGCGGTGCAGGCGGCCATCGCCGAGCGAGAGGATCCCATCCCGTTCTACGGCGAGCTCAGCAGCGTGAACCCGGTGGTGATCCTGCCGGGGGCGGCCGCGGCCCGGGGGGATCAGATCGCCGAGGGCCTGTTCGCGTCCTTCACGGGCTCGGGTGGCCAGCTCTGCACCAAACCGGGCCTGGTGTTCGTTCCGGCCGGCCGGGCCGGTGACGGCCTCGTGGCGGCGCTCCGCGAACGAGTGGCGTCAGCCGGTGGCGTCGTTCTGCTGAACGAGCGAATCCGCGACGCGTTCCTCGAAGGGACGGCGCGGCTTGCGGCCGCGGGTGCTCGGGTCACGGCGAGACCCGACGTTGCGAACGAACCCGGTTTCACCGTCGCGCCGACGCTGCTGGAGCTTGACCTGCCTGAGGTGTCCGGCGAGATCGTCGATGAGTGCTTCGGCCCGGTCACGGTGATCGTCCGCTACGCCGACGTCACCGACCTGGACCGAGTCCTCGCGAGCGTTCCGCCCTCACTCACCGGGTCGATCCATCTCGATTCCGATGACGACCCGGGCACGGTGCGGCGGTTGGTCGATCAGCTGGTCGAGCGCTCGGGTCGAATCGTGTTCAACGGCTACCCGACCGGCGTGCGGGTCTCGTGGGCCCAGCATCACGGCGGCCCCTGGCCGTCGACCAACTCCCTTCACACATCGGTTGGCGCGACGGCGATCCGCCGGTTTCTCCGGCCGCTCGCCTGGCAGGACGCTCCGGAATGGCTCCTGCCGGAGGAGCTCCGGGACGGCTTCACCGCGGTCCCCCGGCGTGTCGACGGGAGGCTCGAACTGGCCCAGCCGTAACCGGCGGTCAGCCGAGCCACAAATATCCAAAACCATTCTTGTCAAGAGGAAGGATGGCCTGTGAACGGTCCGGACCGCGGACGCGAGATCTGGTTTCTGACCGGCAGCCAGGAGCTGTACGGGCCCGATGTCCTGGCCCAGGTCGCGGAACAGTCGCGGCAGGTGTGCGAGGCGCTTGCCGAGCAGATATCCGACGTGGCGCGCCTGGTCTGGCGACCGGTGCTCGTGAGCGCCGACGGCATCCGGCGGGCCTGCCTCGACGCCACCGCCGACGACGCCGTCATCGGGGTCATCGCGTGGATGCACACCTTCTCACCGGCGAAGGCGTGGATTGCCGGGCTCCAGGCGCTCGGCAAGCCACTGCTGCACCTGCACACGCAGGCCAACCTGTCGCTGCCCTGGTCGTCGATCGACATGGATTTCATGAACCTGAACCAGGCGGCGCACGGCGACCGCGAGTTCGGATACATCCAGAGCCGGCTCGGTGTCGCGCGCAAGACGGTCGCGGGCCATGTCAGCGACCCCGAGGTCGGGCAGCGGGTCGCCGTTTGGGCCCGGGCCGCCCAGGGGTTGCACACGGCTCGCAACCTCCGGATGGCCCGGTTCGGCGACAACATGCGCGACGTGGCCGTGACCGAGGGCGACAAGGTCGGCGCGCAGGCCCAGCTCGGTATCTCGGTCAACGCGTACGGTGTCAACGCGCTGGCCGACGCGGTCGACCAGGTCACCGACGCCGAGATCGACGCCCTGGTGGCCGAGTACGAGGACCGGTACGAGGTCGCGCCGGAGCTGCGCCGGGGGGCCGAGCGGCATGAGTCACTGCGCTACCAGGCCAGGATCGAGCTGGCCCTGCGGCACTTCCTCACGGCGGGCTCGTTCAGCGCCTTCACGACCAACTTCGAGGACCTCGGGCGGCTACGGCAACTTCCGGGTCTGGCCGTGCAGCGATTGATGGCCGACGGCTACGGGTTCGGGGCCGAGGGCGACTGGAAGACCGCCGCCCTGCTGCGCATCGTCAAGGCGATGGCGGCCGGCCTGCCCGGGGGCACGTCGTTCATGGAGGACTACACCTACCACTGGGGTCCGGGTGAGCCGAAGATCCTGGGCGCACACATGCTCGAGGTGTGCCCCAGCCTGACCCACGAGCGGCCGAGGATGGAGATTCATCCACTCTCCATCGGCGGTCGCGAGGACCCGGTACGACTGGTGTTCACCGCGAGCCCGGGGGAGGGCATCGTCGTCGGACTGTCCGACGTCGGTGGGCGCCTCCGCCTCACCGCGAACGAGGTGGACCTCGTCGAGCCCGACGAGCCGATGCCCCGGCTGCCGGTGGCGCGCGCGGTCTGGAAGCCGCGGCCCAGCCTCAAGACCTCGGCGGAGGCTTGGCTGCTCGCCGGCGCACCCCATCACACCGTACTGACGACCGCGGTCGGCCGATCGGCGCTCGTTGACTTCGCGGAGATGGCCCGGGTTGAACTGCTGATGATCGACAAGAACACAGACCTGGAGATGTTCGCCAAGGAGGTCCGATGGAATGAGCTCTACTGGCGGCTGGCCTGAGCGAGTGCGTGGCGAACCAGCCGCGAACGGCCGGGTTGTGTCGGTGGTCGACGGCGGCCCCGGCGCTCGGCGCCGGCCCACGGCGATGGCGGACGTGGCGCGGCTCGCCGGGGTCTCGCACATGACGGTGTCGCGCGTCCTCAACGATCACCCGAGTGTCCGTCCGCAGACCCGCCAACGAGTCCTGGACGCGATACGCCAGCTCGACTTCCGGCCGAACTCGGCCGCACGGACGCTCGCGACTCGGCGCTCCAACACGCTCGGCATCGTCACCGTCGACACGACGCTGTTCGGTCCCGCGTCCATGGTGTACGGCTTCGAGCAGGCGGCCCGAGAGGCGGGGTACTTCGTCGCGATGGCGAGCGTCCGGTCGCCCACACCCGCGTCGGTCATCCGCGCGCTGAATCGGCTCCGCGAGCAGGGAGTGGAGGGCGTCGTCGCGATCATGCCGCAGGACGAGTGGGCCGCCGCGTTGCGCACGGTCACGTTCGATCTGCCCGTCGTCCTCATCGGCGGTGGTCGCAGCGCTGATGTTGTGGCGGTCGGAGTGGACAATGTGGCCGGTGCCTCGATGGCCACGGAGCATCTGCTCCGGCTCGGCCACCCGACCGTCCATCACATCGCCGGTCCCCAGACCTGGCCCGAGGCGCGGGAGCGGATGGAGGGCTGGCGGGCGTCGTTGGAGGCCTCCGGGGCGCCGGTGCCGGAGGCCTTGGTCGGCACGTGGAGCGCGCGGTCCGGCTACGAGCTGGGACGGCGGCTCGCCACGGACTCCTCCGTCACCGCCATCTTCTGCGCCAACGACCACATGGCAATGGGCGTGCTGCGCGCCCTGACCGAGGCGCACAGGCGCGTCCCGGAGGACGTCAGCGTCGTGGGATTCGATGACATTCCGGAAGCACCGTTCATGATTCCGCCGCTGACGACCGTGCGGCAGGATTTCGGCGCGCTCGGGCGGCAGAGTGTGCACCTGCTGCGTGGACTCGCGGCCGGCACGGGGGTGACATTGAGCGTGCGGCTGGTGCCCGAGTTCAAGGTACGCCGCAGCACGGCCCGCCCGTTCGGACCGGGCCGGCCACCGCCAGACCTCCGCGGGCCGTCCCGTTGCCAGGGTTCAGCCCTGGTCGAGTCCGGTCGGTGGTCGCTGGCAAATTCAGCATCGTAGGGAAGTAGAGAGATGACCGAGCGTTACGTGGTCGGGGTCGACTTCGGCACGCTGTCGGGGCGTGCGGTGGTGGTCCGGGTGGCGGATGGCGCCGAGGTGGGGACGGCCGTGCATGAGTATGCGCACGGTGTGA
>Ga0310834_100380_pt1 | contig 56314 bp, 55 predicted proteins | sample SM_ome_2_FD_201314 | JGI IMG/M metagenome (GOLD analysis project Ga0310834, IMG submission 201314) | Sorghum-adapted microbial communities enriched on stacked mutant (SM) sorghum from Joint BioEnergy Institute, Emeryville, California... ...
CCCGTCTCCAACACGATCCGCACCGCACCGGCGCGGAACTCCGAATCGAACCGTCTTCTCGTCTCAGCCATGACCCTCTATCTATCCCCTTAGGTCTGGCCTCCACGCTACCGGGGGAACCTCACCGACGAGGTACGCGTCGCGTACGAGGTGCTCGTGGCCGCCGGCTACACCAGCCGGCTGGTGTCGCCGACTGCCCCACGACCCAGCCATCCGTCTATCGATGACGACGACTGAGGCTCAGGCCGCTTTCGTCAGGCGTGGCGCGACCCATACACCAGTCGTCTTGCCACACCACGAAAAGCCGCCGATGAAAGGGTCAACTGCGTGCCGCCTCGGACATCCACACTGACCGGAACCAGCTCACCCAACCCAGCCGACGTCGTAAAGACAACCTCGCCGTCGACCAGCACCGAAAAGTCCAGAGGATCAGCAACCTTCGAATCGTCCGCTATCCCAACGCTCGCATCGAACCTCTCATAACCTCGACTAAGAACAAACTTCACCGAAGCGCTAATGCACGAATCCGACCACAAAACAACGTCATACCGCTCACCACCAATAACCACCGGCTCACGACCCCAACCACCAAACTCATCCAAAACCGGCATATTCACAAGCGACACCTCACCAACACCCAACCCCACGCCCGGACTGGGCTGCGGGGTCGTGGGTGTGGTTGCGACACTCCCGGCCCGAGCACCGGCGACGACTCGCCCCTGGCCAGCGCTGGTAAGGGCCGCCACCAGAACGACGGCAGTCGTCACGCTCGCGACCAGCCACCACAGGATGCCCGCCGCCCGGCCGCGTTTCAGACGCTTCACAATGTGCCACGCCAAGCCGGCCAGGCAGCAGCTCAACAGGCACGCGCCCAGCCACGCGAGCACGTTCGGAGGCGGGGCCAGAACGGATACCACGGTAACGAAAGTCGTGATTACGGTGAGTAAGCTCGCGAGCCAGGACCGCGTCTGATGCTCGGCGTTGGGTGTCTGCCCACCACTGGCCGGTGCAGTATTCACGCCGCCCGTTATGGGACCACAATATGATCAATCCGGATATCATCATTGACCAAGTTCGGCGTGGCCAGACGCCAGACCCAGCGGCGAGCAGGAAGCCCTGAGACAACGACCGGCGCCTGAACATCGGGATACGCCGGCATGGTGCGGGCGGCCGGCGAGCACGGCCAGGCCAGCTACCTGCACGTAACCGGGCTCACGACGGCGGCCCGGCCGTCACCCGGGCCAGCAGGGCGGGGTAATCGGCCCGACGGCCGTGCAGGTGCTCCAGCCACCAGGTCACGCCGACGTCCGCGTACTCGCGGACGGTTGCGGCGTCCCCGGGCGCGGACACGCCGGTCAACGCCACCTCGAACGGACGATCATCTGATCGATGACTGTGAATAGTTGTGATCAGCTCAGCCACCTGCGCCGGCGTCAGCTCCATCCGGCCGTCCTCGGTGTCGGCGCAGCCGACCCAGCCGTCCCAGGCCGCCGCCCTCCGCAGGGCCGGAGGGCTCATCCCGCCGATCCAGATCGGCACCCGCGGTCGCTGCACCGGCAGTGGGGCGAGCCGCACGCCGTCGACGCGGTAGTGGGTTCCGTGGTGCGTGACCTCCTCGCCGCGCCACAACGCGTCCACGATCGCCAGCCCTTCGTCCAGGCGGGCCGCGCGCAGCCGGGCGTCGGCCGGTTCGCCCAACGCGGTGAACTCGGCCTCGACCCCGCCCAGCCCGGCGGCGAAGACGACCCGACCGCCGCTCAGCACGTCGAGCGTGGCCACGGTGTGCGCGACGACCGCCGGGCGTCGGCGCGGCAGCGGCGTGACGGCCGGCCCCAGCACCAGCCGGGAGGTCGCCTGCGCCACGGCCGCCAGCGTCACCCAGGGGTCCGCCGACGGGACGTGCCAGGTGAACGCCAGGTGGTCCCAGACGAACAAGCCGTCCCACCCGGACTCCTCGGCCGCCCGGGCCAGCTCGACCAGGCGGCGGGGGTCGGCGAGGTCACCCAGGATGGCCACGTCGATGCCGTACCTCATATCGGCACCGTATCGTCAGGCTCCGACATGACCCGGCCCGGCGGGTCCACCGTGGACGCTCACGCGGCGGTCGGCTCGGCGAGCCAGCGCTCGGCCAGGTGCCGCGTCCGCTGCCGGACCCGCGCCACGGCCGCGGCGTCGTGGAACACGGCGTAGGGCGGCCACAGGAACACGAAGAACGCCAGCTCCTCGGCGAGCACGGCCCGCCGCAGCGCCCGGGGATCGGCGCAGCGACCAGCGAGGTAAGCATCGAGGAGCACCGACGGGACGACCACCCCGTGGGGGACGGCGCGGACGCTCACAAAGGCGAGGTCCGTGGTCGGCCGCCCCAGGCCGGTGACCTGCCAGTCGCAGAAGACGAGCTGCCCGTCCCGGACGGGGAGGTTCTCGGTGTGGCAGTCGCCGTGGATGAACGCCGGCGGCACCGCCGCCAGCTGCTCCCAGAGCTCGTCCCGCCGGGCGAGCAGCTCAGGCAGCTGCGGCAGCGACGACGACCAGAAGGTGCGCAGGGCGTCGACGTCCGGCTCCGCCAGGCCCTCACGCAGCGCGTCAGGGCGCTCCCAGCTCGCACCCGCGGGCACCGCCAGGTCGTGCAGGCGGGCCAGTGCCCGGCCGAGCTCCGCCCACTGGCCGGTGGTCCACGCTCCCGGAGCCCGGGTCGCGCCGGCCGCCGCCAGCAGGATCGCCACGCCGTCCTCGTCGACGACGACGTCGAGGAGCGTCGGGGTGCGGACGGGGGCGATGGGCGCGATCTCCCGGTAGAACCGCAGCTCCCGCTGGGCCGCCTGGACCGCCCGTGAGTCCAGAGTGGACGGCGTGACCTTGAGGTAGGCCGCCGCTCCGTCGAGCGTACGGACGCGCCGCACCCCGGCTCCGGAGCGCGACTCCAGCCGCGGGCCGGACTCGTCCGGCATGACGCGCAACCGGTCGAGAACGCGGGACAGGAAGTCATTCGGCATGGCGTGAGCTGCCTCCCGGCTGCCTGAGGTCTCACCCGGGTTGGGAGACCGTCCGGTCCGGCTCAGCGGGCTGGACCCGACGGCGCCAACGTTCCGCCCAGAGCCGGTCGACCACGACGAGCGGGACGATCCCCAGCGGGTACCACAGGACGTCCACCCAGTCGAAGTGCACGCCCAGGGCGGCCCGGAGCAGAATGCTGCGCGCGGACAGCTCGGCCGGGAGGCCGGACAACTGAGCCGCCTCGACGACCCAGCAGAACACCGTGGCGATGACCCCGGCCCGCCAGGCCGACATCCGCGGCCATACAAAGATCACGCCGGCATAGACCATCGACGCGTACAGCGCCGTCCCCGAGTACTGGGCCAGCCGTCCGCTGCCCGACCAGTCGCCGGTGACGGCCCGGATGCCGAGGGCCAGGCCGAGAAAGCCGGCCGCCGCCAGCAACGCCGAGAATCGAACCGCCACGGTGCCGATTGCCACGGTGCCGCCTCGTCGCACCGGCGCAGGCTACCCGACCGGTCCGACGGGACGGGACGGCGGGAAGCCCGCGAGAGGCCGCCGGCGGGGGCGCGGGCGCGCGACCCAACCGGGCGCCGGTCAGGCCGCGGGTTTGCGGGCAAGGACGAGCCAGCAGCGGGGCTCGCCGTTGCGACGCACGCCCAGGGCGGTCAACGCGACCGTGGTCACCGCAAAGCCGGCCCGGGTCAGGTCGTCCCGGACCGCCGGCAGCGGGTTGGTGCGGTAGTACATCACGAACGGTGGGCGCCGGACGGCGTTGCGGACCCGCATGGCCCAATCGAAGCCCAGCGTGGCCCAGTAGCCGACCGAGCTCGGCGGCGGCACCGTACCGATCGGAAACGCGAACAGCCCGCCCGGCCGCAGCGCGCGGTACACCCCCGCGAAGAGGGCGGGCCGCTCGGCCGGCAGGAAGTGCCCGAGCGCGCCGAAGCTCACCGCGAGGTCGAAGTCCGCGGAGAACGGGAGGGCACGCGCGTCGGCCCGCACCCACGTGGCCTGCGGATGAGCCCGCCGCGCCTGGGCGAGCATGCCGGCGCTGAAATCGACGCCCGTGATCCTTCCCCGGCACACTGCCGTGAGGACCCGGATGCCCGCCCCGGTCCCACAGCACACGTCCAGGCCGTGTCCGAACGGCCCGAGCCGGGACAGCGCGTCGGCGGTCGCGTCGAGGAGGGGGTCCGGGGTGCGGAAGGGCGTGTAGTCGAACTTCGGCGCGAGCAGGTCATAGCCGCGCTCGACCGAGGAGAGCGCCTGGACGCACAGCTCCCGCAGCGTCGGGCCCCGAGGCGAGAACACCGACCGAGGTTACCCCGCCCGGGCGGCAAGCCGGCTGCCCTTGGTGCGCCAACCCCGGGTTCCGGCCGCTGGGTCTCGGCTACCGGAGTCTCGGCCACGGGCGGTTCGGCCAGGTGTGTCCCGCGGTGGCAGATCACGCGTGGTCGCGGGCGATGCGGTCGGCGGCCGCGAGCATCTGGCGTGCGACCGGCTGCACGTCGATCCGGGTCAACAGCAACCCCGTCGAGACGCGCTCCGCCACCCCCCACTCCCAGATCGCGACCGGGTCGCGCCCCGTGAGGCGCGCCAGCCGGAGCGCCCGGTCGTACGGGTCGGCCGCCATGAGCTCGACGGGGTCCTCCCGCATGATCACGCCGAGGTCGTACTCCGGCTCGGCCAGCAGGCCGTCGGGATCGACCAGCTTGAACTCCCCGTCCCCCGCCTCCAGCGCGTTCCAGGCGTGCACGTCGCCGTGGACCAGCACCGCACGCTCGTCGTCATGCGCCGCGATGCGTCTGTTCACACAGGACAGTGCGTGCGCGACCGTCCGCTCGGCGCAGGGACGGTCCAGCTCGGCCCACGTCGCCGTGATGAAGTCGGCCAGCCAGCGACCCTTGTCGGCGCCGGTGGGCAGGCCGGCGTCCGGGGCGGGCCGCCAGACCCGCTGCGCGACCGTGCAGAGGATCTCGTGCTGGCGCGGCACCGGCAGCCCGAGGTCGTACAGCGACCGGCCCAGCCGCTCGAGCAGCAGGGCCCCGCGCTCGACGTCGGCCCGCAGCAGCCGCGCGCACCCCTGCCCGTCAGCCAGCCGCAGCACGCTGATCTCGTGGGCGGCGTGGGCGCCACCGTCGCGCGGAATGACCAGCTTCAGCACCGCGGGCGTACCGTCCGCGGTCACGGCCTCGGCGACCAACGCCTCGGTCGCGTCGGAGAAGGTCCGACCGACCGTCACCGACCACGCGCGCGCCAGGTCGGCGACCAGCGCTGGGAGATCGTCGAGCCACTGCGTCGCCCCGTGCACCGTCGCCTTGGCCCGGACGGCGGCCGGTACCTCGATCACCACGCCATCCTGCCTCGGCCCGGCCCCGTGGTCCCCGACGCCCTCCGAGTTGCGGGCCGTCCGGCGGTCTCGAGCTGTCCCGCAGTCGGGGGCAGGCCATCAGCCCGGGTCGGCCTCGTGGCCGGCCGGATGCGATCGCAGCAGGCCGGCGTACGCGTCGACGGCGGTGATCTCGCCCGTGACGACCCGGTGGATGGTGCGGGTGATCGGCATCGCCAGGCCGTAGCGGTCGGCCAGGGCGACCGCGGCGTGCACGGTCCGGACGCCCTCCGCCACCTGCCCCATCTCGGCCAGGATCTCGTCGAGCGGGCGGCCCCGGCCGAGCTGCTCGCCCACGTACCGGTTGCGGCTCTGCGGGCTGATGCAGGTCGCCACGAGGTCGCCCATCCCGGCCAGCCCGGCCAGGGTGGCCGGCTCCCCGCCCATGGCGACGGCCAGCTTCGTGAGCTCGGCCAGGCCCCGGGAGATCACGGCGGCCCGGGTGTTGTCGCCGACGCCGAGGCCCTGGGCGATCCCGGTGGCGATGGCGATCACGTTCTTCAGCGCGCCGCCGATCTCGCAGCCGATCACGTCGTGGTTGGTGTACACGCGCAGCAGCTGGCGGCGGATCACCTGCTGCATGGCGGTGGCGACCGACAGGTCCTCGGTCGCGATGACGCTCGCCGCCGCCATCCCGGACATGATCTCCTTGGCCAGGTTCGGGCCGGCGAGCGCCGCGGCCGGACGCCCGGGCAGGACCTCCTTGATGATCTCGGTCATGCGCATCAACGTGCCGTTCTCCAGCCCTTTGCTCAGGCTGATCACCGGCACCCACGGGCTCAGGTAGGGCACGACCTGCTCCAGCGTGGCCCGGAACGCGCTGCACGGCACACCGACCACCAGCATCTGGGCATGCCGGGCCGCCTCCTCCAGGTCCGCCGTGGCCCGCAGCCGGGCCGGCAGCGTGAAGCCGGGCAGGTACCGGCTGTTGGTGTGCTGCTCGTTGATCTCCGCGGCCGTGTCCGGGTTGCGGGCCCAGATCAACGACTCGTGGTCGCGGCGGGTGAGGACGGAGGCCATGGTCGTGCCCCAGGACCCGGCGCCCAGCACGGTGATACGCATGGCGATTCTCCTGTCGGTCGTGTCTCGTCCGGACGGACGCCGTCCCGGTGCACAGCGCCCCGGGGACGTCCTCCGGACACGACCATTCTGCGGGTCAGATCCAGCCGAGTCGCCGGGCGATGCGCACCGCCTCGTGCCGGTTCGCCGCACCGATCTTGGCCGAGGCCGACGACAGGTAGTTGCGGACGGTGCCGGGTGACAACGAGGCCCGCTGGGCGATCTCCTCGATCGGGGCGCCGTCGGCGGCGAGCTCGAGCACATCCGCCTCGCGCGGGGTCAGCGGGCTGTCGCCGGCGCTGATCGCCTCCGAGGCCAGGCCGGGGTCGACGTAGCGGCCTCCCTTGTGGACGGTCCGCACCACGTCGACGAGCACCTCGGCCGAGACCGTCTTGGGCAGGAAGCCGCGGACGCCGGCGGCCAGCGCCCGCTTGAGGTAGCCGGGGCGGCCGTGGCTGGTCACGATCACGGTGGCGCACTCGGGGAGCTCCGCGTGGATGGCCGTGGCCAGGGCGATGCCGTCGAGGTCGGGCAGCTGCAGGTCCAGCAGGGCCACGTCGGGCCGCAGCGCTCGGGCCATGTCCAGCGCCTTCTCCGCGGTGGCGGCCTCGCCGACCACGTCGAAGTCCTCCTCCAGGCGCAGCAACGCGGCGAGCGCACCCCGAATCAGATGCTCGTCCTCGGCCAGCAGGATGGAGATCATGGCACCATCGCCTCCGCCCGGTCGCCGTCGGCCGACCGGCCGTCCGCGGCCCCCCGGTCAGCACGACTGTCCTCGCCACCCCGGCCGGTGTGACCATTCCCGGCGTCCGCGGGGCTGACGGTGGCCCCGCCCGACGCCTGGTCGGCGGCGGCGACCGGCAGCCGGGCGACCACCCGGAACCGCGCCCCGGGCAGCCGCTCGGCGGTGAGCGTCCCGCCCGCGGCCGCCATGCGCTCGGTGAGACCGATCAGCCCGTGGCCGAGCGCCAGTGCCCCACTGCCCGGCGCACCATCGTTCTCCATACTGAGCTCGACCGAGTCCTCGCCCACCTGCAGGGCGATAGTGCACGTCGTCGCCTGGCTGTGCCGCAGGACGTTCGTCGTCGCCTCCCGCACGACCCAGCCGAGGGCCTCCTGGGCCGGCTCGGCGATCGCATCGCTGCTGCCGATGATGCGGCACTGGATGCCGGCCGAGGCGAGCACCGACCGCGCCCCCGCCAGCTCGGCCCCGAGGTCGGTCTTCCGGTAACCCCGGACCACCTCGCGAACCTCGGCCAGCAGGTCCTGCGCGACCCGGCGGACCTCGAGCATCTCGTCGGCCGCCTCCGGCCGCCCCCGCTGGGCGAGCCGGGCCGCGAGATCGCTCTTGAGCGACACCACCGCCAGCCCGCGCCCGACCACGTCGTGCAGGTCGCGGGCGAAGCGCAACCGCTCCTCGGCCACCGCGAGGCGGGCCTCGAGGCCGCGCGCCCGGTCGAGCTCCCACACCACGTCGAACATCCACACGCCCGCCCGGTAGGCGCCGATGGTGCACACCCCGGCGATCGCCGTCATGCCGACGTTGAGCAGGGCTCGCGCGGTCTCCGCCGCCGGGTCGCCCAGCCCGGCGAGCTCGATGGCGACCGGCACCGTGGTCAGCGCCAGCAGCACGAGGATCGCCTGCCGGGACGGGACCGCCAGCGAGAGCAACCCGACGAACGTGACGACGAGGAGCACATTGGCCAGGCGCGCGTTGGGCGTGTCGTGGGGGAACTGGCTCCAGGTGAGCCCCAGCCCCACGAGGGTCACCGTGCCCAGGGCGAGGTAGGGCAGCCGCGGGAAGGGCCCAGGGGTACGCCGGCGGGCCAGCATCGTCCGGACCACGGCCACGCCGAGGATGGCCTGGACGATGCTGGCCCCGATGATCCCGACCAGGGCCGGCCGCATCGGCTGGAGGGGCGCCAAGGCGAGCGCTATGGTGAACGGCCCGATCGCCAGGAGCGAGTAGAACGACCACCGGGTGTAGAGGTCGAAGCGCTCAACCTGGCTCAGACCACGCCACCACCGCAGGCCCCACATCACCGCACCACCAGCCGTACGACCGTCAGGACCGGCGCGGTTCCCAGCGGAACCAGCGCCGCAGCGCCATCCACCCGAGGACGATCCACCCCACCAGGATGGCAACCGGCTTCCGGGCCGGCACGAACGCCTCCACGAAGCCCACGCCGTCCGGCCCGCCGACCCAGCCGAGCTGCAGCAGCTCCACCACCGGGGCGAGCGGGATGAACCGCAGCACCTGGGCGACGGCGTCGGGCAGCGCGCTGAGCGGGAGGAGCGCGCCCGAGCCGAACGCGCAGACCATCAGCACCGGCAGCGTGCTGATCTGCGCGAACTCGACGTTCCGGGTGAACGCGGTGGACACCGCGGCCAGCAGGACGAACAGCACGATGCCGCCCACCAGGCCCACGAGCAGCAGCACCACGTTGACCGGCACGGGCAGTCCCAGCAGCCACGCGCCGAGGCCGACCGCCACCGCGACCTGGGCCAGGGCCACGACCACCGCCGGCATCGCCCCGGCCGCGAGGATCTCGCCGTCGCGGGCCTCGCCCGTCCGCAGCCGCTTGAGCATCAGCTCCTCGCGGCGGGCGACGTAGGCGGTGACGAGGTTGTAGTACACGACCAGGAGCAACACGAAGACGACGGTGCCGGTCAGGATGTACACGCTGATCGACGTGTTGCCCGTGAGCATCTCGTTGTCCCGGGCGTAGAAGGCGTAGGCACCGACCATGACCGCGGGCAGCACCAGGGCGTTGACCAGGGCGGTCTTGTTGCGCCAGAAGAGCGTGAACTCCGCCCGGCTGAGCCGCGAGACGCGGCGCAGGGAGAGGCGATTGACGGGCGTCCTATTGATAGACGACGGCTGATTGATGGACGACCGATTGGTGGACGACGACAGCGTGGACATCAGGCGGAGACCTTCTCGATGCGGGGGTCAGCGAGGGACACGTCGCCATCGGCGACGGAGAGGAACGCCTCCTCGAGCGAGGCCGACCGGGCCTGCAGCCGGGGCAGCACGAGACCGGCCGGGTTGGCCCAGCCCAGCAGCGCGGCCAGCGACTCCTGCAGCGCGTTCGTCCGGATCTCGACGGCGCCGTTGGTCCGATCACAGTGGACAGACAGGGCGCCGGGGAGCGCGGGCAGGGCCTCGGGCGCGACGCCGGCCGGAAGCTGGAAGGTGATCCGGGCCGGGTGGGCTGCCACCACCTCCGCGACCGTGCCGGAGGCGACGACGCGGCCGGCGTGCATGATGGCGAGGCGGTCGGCCAGCTCCTCGGCCTCTTCGAGGTAGTGGGTGGTCAGCAACACGGTCGCGCCCTCGGCGAGCATGCCCCGGATGAGCCGCCAGGTGTTGCGCCGGCTCTCCGGGTCCAGGCCGGTGGTCGGCTCGTCGAGGAACAACACCTCGGGAGAGCCGAGCAGGGCCAGCGCGAGGTCCAGACGCCGGCGCTCGCCCCCGGAGAGCTGCTTGACCTGAACGGACGCCTTGTGCTCGAGCGCGACCGCGGCCATGACGTCGGCCACGGGCCGGGGCCGGGAGGTCGTGCCCGCCCACATGCGCATCGTCTCGGCCACCGTGAGGTCACCGGCGAAGCCGGCCTCCTGCAGCATGATCCCGATCCGGGGGCGGACGACCGCCCGCTCGGTGAAGGGGTCATGGCCGAGCACCCGGACCTGACCGCTGGAGGGGCGGCTCAGCCCTTCGACGACCTCGACGGTGGACGTCTTGCCGGCACCGTTCGTGCCGAGCAACGCGAACAACTCGCCCTTGGCGACGGTGAACGAGACGCCCCGGACGGCCTCGAACGACCCGTAGCGCCGGGTGACGTCATGCAGCTCGATGACGTTCGAGCTCCGCGGGGCCGGAACAGCTACCTGTGTCACGCCATCGATTCTTCGGGCGGCCCCGGCCGAGATGGAGTAACAAACGTCATCAATATCTGGTGACAGCCGTCATCAGTGTCTCATGACAAATGTCATGGCCGCCGGCTGCCCAGCGCCCCCCGCTGGGCTCAAACCCATGCGGTCGAGCCCGGTCGATCCTCGGTGCGATACGACGCCCTGCCGATGGAGGCCGAGGTGCCGTGGCCGGGCTTGGCTGCCCGGCCACGCCCTCGGGTACGGAGGCGACGGGCGGCGTCGGTCCGACGCCGACGAGTCGGCGAGCCCGGTCACCACGATGAGCCGGTCCGGGACGACCGGCCCACCGCCCGGCGGCTCGCCGAACTGGCCCACCTGGGCAGGGCGGGCCTCAGCCCGCCCCAGGGTGCCGCCGGGACCGCCCACCAGGGGCGGATCCCGGCGAACCGGTGCGTCAGTACGAGGTGCTGACCGGGAAACCGACGGGAGGCTCCCAGGCCGCCTCGGGACGCTCCGGCGATTCCTGCTGCGGACGCTCCTGCTGCGGACGCTGGTGCGCGCTCTTCTCACGCATGCGGTGCGCCCGCTCCGTCATCATCTGCTTGCCGCTGTCGTAGATCTGCTCGGCCTTCGCCTGGACCGCGCCAGCCGCCTCCTGGACGGTGTCGCTCTGCCAGAACTGCTTGGCCTTCTGCATGATCTGATCGAAGCGCTCTCGGCCTGCACGGGTCCCGAACACGTACCCGATTCCGAAGCCGGCAGCGAACATCAGCCTGCCGCGCATGGTGGTCTCCTTCCATTCCCCCGTACAGGCCCATCGTCCCTCCTGCGGGCGCCCCCGCGCCGCCGGTTCGGCCATATGCCACCGCATTGATGCCAGAGGTGGTTGGGATCGATGGGGGAGGCTGGCCGCGATCGATGGCCGAGGTTCGTCGGGATCGGTGATGGACCGGGCGGGCCGGCCACCCGGAAGGCCGAAGCCCGCAACGGCGGATATCCGCTGGTCACCTGCGTCCGCCGTGGGCGCCCGCGTCCGGAAGGGATCCTTCTTGGGGGGATTGCCCGGTCAGGGCCAGCTCGCGGGGGGAGACTCGAACTCCCAACCAACCGGTTAACAGCCGGTTGCTCTGCCGATTGAGCTACCCGCGATCGAAGCGGCCTGGTTAGCGTACCGGATGGGTGGGGTGCCCCGGCCACCGGGTTTCCCCTTCCGGCGCCCGGGGTCACGCCGAGCCCGGTACCGCCGGCCACCCGCGGTCGACCGTCGGGAGGTTCCGCCCGGTTTCGGGGCGTACGCCGGAATTCGACCACGACCCCGCAGCGGGTGCCGGGGCGTCGCCTCGGGTGCCGGGACGACGACCCCGGCGCGGCCGGTGGCCGGCCTCAGCGGCACAGCAGGTAGGTCATCCGGCGCCCGGCCACGGTGAGTCCGACCACGGCCAGGGCCACCAGGTAGAGGGCGTGGCCCGCCATGCCCAGGCTCAGCGCCCCGGTCGTGAAGCCCCGCAGCACCTCGACGCCGTGGTAGAGCGGGGTCAGCGCCACGACGACCCGCAGCGCCTCCGGGTAGGTATCGACTGGCGTGAACGTCCCGGAGAACAGGAACATCGCGAAGATGACCACCGTCATGTAGTCGAAGTCCTGCCAGCTGCGGAAGAAGGTGGAGATCGCCATGCCGACCGCGCCGAAGGCCAGGCCGACCAGCAGCGAGGCGACGAGCGCGGGCACGGCGCGCCAGACGGTGGTGAGGTCCAACGCGACCATGATGCCGAGGAAGGCGACCGCGTAGACGGACCCGCGGGCCAACGCCCAGAACAGCTCGCCCAGGGCGATCTCGATCGGGCGCAGCGGCGTGGCCACCATGGCGTCGTAGAGCTTGATCCACTTCAGCCGGGCGAAGAAGTTGAAGCCGGTCTCGGCCAGCGCCCCGTTCATGGCCGAGGCGGCGAGCATCGCCGGGGCCACGAAGGCGGCGTAACTGATCACCCGGCCGTCCGCGAGGTGGAACTCGCCGACCAGCGCCCCGACGCTGACGCCGATCGAGAACAGGTACAGGACGGGCTCGAAGAAGCCCGAGAGCACGACCAGCAGGTAGCCGGAGTGGCGGGTCGCCATGAGGTCGCGGGCCGTGACCGACCCGGCGCGGGCCAGGAACGAGCGGCGCAGCACGCGCGGCGCCACGAGTGTGGTCACCATCAGTCGGTCAACCTCCGGGTGAACCGGTGGACGGCGAGCAGGTACCCCGCCACCGCCCACAGCGCCAGGTAGGTGGCGTGGCCGAGCCAGCCGATCGTGGTCGGCATGCCCAGCGTCGCCGCCCGGCACAGCTCGACGCCGTGCCACAGCGGGGTGGCGTAGGCGACCCAACGGGCCGCCAGCGGCAGTTGCTCGACCGGGAAGAACACCCCGGCGAACAGGGACATCGGGATCACCGCGAACCGGAACAGCAACGCGAACCAGTTGTCCGAGCGGATCGACGCCGAGTAGGCGATCACGGGGGCGCAGCCCGCGACGGCCACCAGCAGCGCCGCCGGCACGGTGAGCAGCGCGACCGGCGACCGCACGATGCCGAACAGGGCCAGCACGATGAGGAACCCGACGGCCGAGGTGCCGGCCCGCAGCCAGATCCAGAGGATCTCCCCGCCCACCATGTCCCTCGGACGCAGCGGCGAGGCCCGCATCGCGTGGTAGGTCCGCACCCACTGGAACCCGCCCAGCACCGGCCAGGCCGCCTCGTTGACCGCGACCTGGAACGCGGTCGAGGCCAGCAGGCCGGGCGCGATGAAGTCGGCGTACGGCACCCCCAGGGCGCTGTCGTCCACATAGGACCCCACCGAGACGCCCAGGCCCAGCAGGAACATGACCGGCAGCAGGAAGGAGCTGAACACGCTGCCGCGCCAGGTGTTCAGGTACAGCCGCCACCGGTGGTAGAAGACCGGCCACGGCGACGGGGCGACATGGGTACTCATCGCGTGAGTCCACTCGGTCAGGTCAGGCGGGATCAGTCGACCAGCGTCCGGCCGGTGAGCTTGAGGAAGACGTCCTCGAGCGTGCTGCGCCGCACCAGCACGCTGGTCGGCGCGAGCGCGCGGCGGTGGACCTCGCCGGCTGCGGCGTCGCCGTCGTCGGCGTAGACGAGGATGCGGTCGGGCAGCACCTCGATCCGCTCCCCGATGCCGGCGAGCTTTCCGGCCACGGCGTCGAGGCTGTCGTTGGCGAACCGCAGCTCCAGCACCTCGCGGGTCGAGTGCTCGGTGATGAGCGACCGCGGCGACCCCTCGGCCACGATGCGGCCGCTGTCCATGACCACGAGCCGGTCGCACAGCTGCTCCGCCTCGTCCATGTAGTGCGTGGTGAGCACCAGCGTGACCCCACGCTGCTTGAGCCGGAACAGCCGCTCCCACACCAGGTGCCGGGCCTGCGGGTCGAGGCCGGTCGTCGGCTCGTCGAGCAGCACCAGGTCGGGCTCGTTCACCAGGGCCCGGGCGATCGTCAACCGTCGCTTCATGCCGCCGGAGAGCGGCTCCACCTGGTCCGACGCCCGCTCGCTGAGCTGCACGAACTCCAGCAGCTCGGCCGCCCGCGCCTTCGCGACCGACCGGGGAATGCCGAAGTACCCGGCGTAGACCGTGAGGTTCTCGGTCACGGTGAGCTCGGGGTCGAGCGAGTCCTGCTGGGGGCAGACGCCCAGCCGCGCCCGGATGCGGGGGCCGTCGCGCACGGGATCCATCCCGAGAATCCGCAGCGTGCCGCCGCTGGGCGGCGAGACGCAGCCGATCATCCGCATCGTCGAGGACTTGCCCGCGCCGTTGGGCCCGAGGAAGCCGAACGACTCGCCCGCGTAGACATCGACGTCAATGCCATTGACGGCGGTGAACTCGACGCCCCGTCGGCCCCGCGCAGGGAAACGCTTGACCAGTCCGCGAGCGTGGATCAGGGGTTCGTCTGCCACGCTGATGGACCCTAGCCCGCCCCTGTGACAACGTTCTCCTGAATTAGCCGTTCTCCTGAATCAGCCGTTCTCCTGAATCAGCCGTTCCCCTGAATCAGCCGTTCCCCTGAATCAGCCGTTCCCCTGAATCAGCCGTTCTCCTGGACCAGCCGCCGACTCCCCTCGGCTTCGCCGCCGGGATTCCCTTGTCCCGGCCGCGCGGCTCCCCGTGGCCGGGCGGCTTCAGCCCGGTCAGTCCGGCAGGCGGCGGGCGGCGACCGCCTCGGCGACCAGCTGCGTGGTCGCGGCGACCACCGCGGGGTCGTCGTGCGGCGTCCCGTCGTCGTACCGCACGTGCCACACCAGGCCGTTCACCCCCGGCACCCGGCGCGCCACCACCCGGACGCCCCCACCGGGCACCGGATGGTGCGCCGTGTAGGCCACCGACCGGGTCACCCGCGTGCGGACCTCGGCCGGCACGTCGCCGGGCTCGGTGAGCGTCACCGTCACCGGCTCGTCGTCGGCGAGCACCGCGTAGCTGCCGGCCCCGTCCAGCGGCACCGGATCGCCCACCGGCACCGACGGGATCACGGTCAGCCGCGACCCCGACCAGGCGGCCTTGTGGATCTGGTGCCAACCCAGCCGCGGCCGCCCCGGCAGCCACAGCCCCAGGGTGGTCGCGACGACCGCCTGCGAGCGATCGTCGGCGCTGCGGGCCCACGCGAGCCACCGCTCGCCCGCGTCCAGCTTCGGCCGCAGCGACCGCGGCGGCTTACGACGTCCGAACACGGTCACACCGTAAACCGACGCCGGACGGTCACAGCGCGCTGGTCACCTGCTCGCGCAGCGCCCGGGCGTGCGACTCGAGGGAGAGCAGCTCGCCGAAGACCCGGTGGTACTCGTCGCGCTGCTCGAGCGGGTTCATGCGCTGCAGCCGGGACTTCGTCTCGGCGATCTGCCCACTCAAGGCGTACAGCTGCAGCTGGGACAGCTGTACGTGCACGTAGTGCGGGTCGGGTGCCTCGGCGACCTTCAGCGGCTCGACGGCGAGCTCGGCGATGAGCGCCTTGGCCACCAGGTCGTCGCACGCGTCCCGCACCGCCTCGATCCACACCGCGCCGCCGCTCGCCGCGCTGGCCCCGCCCGCGGCCGCGATCGCCCGTCGGATCGCGATGTGCGGCGGGTAGGCGTAGACCGATTCGTCGACCGCGTCGAAGACCGGCCCGGCCAGGGCCGGCTCCTGCAGGGCGAGCTTGAGCGCCTCCCGTTCCACGAGCGTGCGGGGGTCGTTGGGCGCCGGCGCGGGTCGCTGGGCCGGCGCGACCGGCGCGGTGGCCGTACGGTCACCCGGGCGGCCGGGCCCGCGGGTGGCCGCGCTGTTCACCGCGCGGGTGACGACCTCGACCTCCATGCCCAGCATCCCGGCCAGGCGCCGGGTGTACTCGGGGCGCAGCGCGCGGTCCTTGATGCGGGCCACCAGGGGGGCGGCCACCTTGAGCGCGGCCACCCGGCCCTCGGCCTCGTCGAGGTTGTACTTCTCCACAGTGGACCGCAGGGCGAACTCCAGCATCGGGACGCGCCGGGCGATGAGGTCGCGCACGGCCACGTCACCGCGGGCCAGGCGCAGCTCGCAGGGGTCCATGTTGTCCGGGCTGACCGCGACGTAGGTCTGGGCCACGAACCGCTGGTCGTCCTCGAACGCCCGCAGCGCCGCCTTCTGGCCGGCGGCGTCGCCGTCGAAGGTGAAGATGATCTCACCCCGGTAGGCGTCGGTGTCCATGAGCAGCCGGCGCAGCACCGCGATGTGGTCCGGGCCGAACGCGGTGCCACAGGTGGCGACCGCGGTGGGCACGCCGGCGAGGTGGCACGCCATGACGTCGGTGTACCCCTCGACGATCACGGCCCGGCCCTGCTTGCCGATCTCCCGCTTGGCCCGCTCGATGCCGTAGAGCACGTGCGACTTCTTGTACAGCGGCGTCTCGGGGGTATTGAGGTACTTAGGCCCGTCGTCGTCATCGAAGAGCTTGCGGGCCCCGAAGCCGATCACGTCCCCGGCGAGGTCCCGGATCGGCCAGATGAGCCGCCGCCGGAACCGGTCGATCAGGCTGCCCGAGCGGGCCGGCTTGGCCAGGCCGGCGGTGACCAGCTCCTGGGCGGTGAACCCCTTCTGCTGCAGGTACCGGGTCAGCGTGTCCCAGCCCTCCGGGGCGAAGCCGCAGCCGTAGTCCAGCGCCGCCTGCTTGTCGAAGCCCCGCTCGGCCAGGAACTGGCGGGCCGCCTGCGCGGCGGCGGTGCCGAGCTGCTCCGCGTAGAACTCGGCGGCCGCCGTGTTCGCCGCCACGAGGCGCTGGCGCTGGCCCTGCGGGCGCTTCGGCGCCGGTCCCGCCTCGACGTAGTGCAGCTGCACCCCGGCCTTCGCGGCGAGCCGCTCCACCGCCTCGACGAAGGTGAGCCGCTCCAGGGTGGTGAGGAAGGTGATCGCGTCGCCGCCGGCCCCGCAGCCGTAACAGAAGTAGACGCCCTTCGTGATGGAGACGTTGAACGAGGGGGTCTTCTCGTCGTGGAACGGGCACAGCCCTTTGACCGTGCCCTGTCCGGCGGGCTTGAGCGTCACGTACTCCGACACGACATCGACGATGTTGGTGCGCTCGCGCACCAACGCCACGTCCTCGTCCCGGATGCGCCCGGCCACCGAAGTCCACCTCCCCGAGCCGGCTGCCGACCGTGCCGCCGACGTACTCGCCGTACCGGCGACCTCCCAATCCTGCCCGAGCCGACCGACCGAGCCCGGTAGCCCCGGCTCGGACGTGTCGGGCATACGACCGAAGGCGGCCAGCGACCCGCGGGCATCGCCGGCCCCGTGTTGGATGGGCGGGCGTGGACGAGATGATCGCCGAGCCGACGACCGGGGGACCAGCCGCCACGAACCCCGCCCCGCCCACCGACCGGCCCCGCCCGGCCCGGGCGTCCGAGCCGCGCCCGCGCCGCCGCTGGGCCCGGCTGCCCGGCTGGCGCCGGCTGCCCCGGTGGGTTCGCCTGGGCGTCCGGGTCGCCGCGGTCGCGGCGCTCGTCCTCGTCGTGACGGCGGCCGGGCCCTTCGTCTGGACCCGGGTCGCGGCCTCCGGACACATCTACACCGCGGCCGACCTCACCGGCGACGACGGCCCACGCGCCGACGTCGTCATCGTGCTCGGGGGCCAGGTCGCCCCCGACCGCACCCGGCCGTACAACTTCCTCCAGGGCCGGCTGGACACCGCCGCCGCGCTGGTCGCGGCCGGCCGGGCCCGGGTCATCCTGGTCAGCGGCGACGCCAACGGCCAGTCGGGCAACGAGACGGCGGTCATGCGCGACTACCTCGCCTCGATCGGCGTCGACCCCGACCGGGTGGTAGAGGACCCGTACGGCCTGGACACCTACGACACCTGCGCACGGGCCCGCGACGTGTACGGCATCACCAAGGCCCTGGTCGTGACCCAGGGCTACCACCTGGCGCGAGCGGTGACGCTGTGCCGGCACGCCGGCATCGAGGCCGAGGGGGTGGTGGCCGGCTGTCCCGACTGCCGCTGGACCACGCAGGCCCAGAATTGGGTGCGGGACTACTTCGCCGCCACCAAGGCCGCCTGGGACGCCTGGCGGAACCGTCCGCCCGCGGTCACCTCACCGCCCAGCCCCGAGGTCGCCGAGGCGCTCGAGCGGTGGTGATTTATGCCCGAACGGCCACCTCCCGCCCTCGCCGGGTCGCCTTGACCACGGCTGGCTTGCCTGACACCCTCACGATGACCCACGACTGACCAGTCGGGCGGCGTTGCTGGCGGCCCGCTGTTCCCCCGGAGGACTCCATGGCCGAGACCGGTTCGAAGTCACGCAGCCTGCTGGCGCCCTTCATCGGCGCAATCGTGCTGATCGCCCTGCTTGTCCTGATAATCGCGTTCCGCCAGCAGCTCGCGGACGTGATCAGCCGTAGCAGCGCCGAGGGCAGCAGCCGGCTCATCGCCTGGGTACCGGACCACCTGGACGAGACATTCGCGATCGTGGTGGCCTTCTTCGTCGCCATCGGCATCAACTGGATCGCCCACGTCGCCGGTCGGCTGCGCGCCTGGATCTTCGTCTTCGTCGTCGAGATCGGCCTGTGGATCCTGTTCTGGAACAGCCTCGGCATCCCGTCGCTGCGGGAGCTCGTGGGCCTCGACCCCGAGTCGCTGCGGCTCACCGTGACCGAGCAGGCCGTGAGCCTGGCGATCATCCTGGTGCTCTCCGGGGTCGTGTTCTGGATCCTCGAGGCCCGGGAGGCCTGGAAGCAGCGGCGCGAGAGCCTGGACTGACCTCGGGCCCCGGGCGGCCGACCGCGGCGCCGGCCACAGCGGCGGGTGCGCCCGGGGTGGAAAGGTCGCGTGCCGCGACCGGTGCTCGAACCGCGATCCTGTCCGGACGACTCTGCGCGGGCGGCGGGCCGAAGCGGCCCGCCGCCTGGCGTGCTGAGGGTCGCCCGCTCGCCGGTTCCCCGCGCCGTACGGCTCGCAAGCTCGCCGCAGAGCCCCACGAGCGGCTCGCAAGCTCGCCGCAGAGCCCCACGAGCGGCTCGCAAGCTCGCCGCTGAAACCGGTGATCGGGTCGCAAGCTCGCCGATAGACCGTCCCCACGCGCCCCGCGGCCGTTACCGTGCTGGCGTGGGGGCACGGGGGGCGGCGGCGCAGTACCTGCGCCGCCTGTTTGACGTACGCAACAACCCGCGCTGGCGGCGATGGGTGCCCGAGGTGCTCGCCGGGCTGCTCTACCTCGGTTTGGCGTTCATCGTCACCGCCGGCCTGTGGCTCTCCGGGGGGTCAGCGGCCACGGCCGACAACACCCGCGACCACGCCCAGTTCCTGTTCTTCTTCGAGCACGCCGCCCATGCGGTGGTCAACCTCCACAACCCCTTCTTCACCACCATGCTGGGGGCGCCGTACGGCGTGAACCTCATGGCCAACACCGCCTTCCTCGGCTTGGCGGTGCCGCTGATCCCCGTCACCCTCACCCTCGGCCCGGGGATCTCCTACGCGCTGGCGCTGACCATCGGGCTGGCCGGCACCGCCGCCGCCTGGTACGTCCTGCTCCGGCGCCACGTGACGAGCAACCGGGCGGTCGCCGTCGTCATCGGGGCCTTCTGCGGCTTCTTTCCGGGCATCGTGGGGCACGGCAACGGGCACCCGAACATCTCGGCCCAGTTCATGCTTCCGCTCATCGTCTCGGCGGTGGCCCGGCTCGGCTCGCGGCCGCGCCCGGTTCGCGCCGGTGTGCTGCTCGGGCTGATGACCGCCTACCAGGTCTTCCTCAACGAGGAGCTGTTGCTGTTCACGGCCGCGGCCTGCGTCGTGATGGTGGTGACCTACGCGGCCAGCCGGCCCGCCGAGGCGCGGGCCCGGGCGCGGCCGTTCCTGGTCGGCCTGGCGGTGGCCCTCGGGGTGGCGGGCGTGCTCACCGCCTACCCGCTGTGGTTCCAGTTCTTCGGCCCGCAGCACTACCGCGGCCCCTTCGGCTGGGCGCAGTTCTACGGGGCCGACCTGGGCATCTACGCGGGGTACGGCAGCAACCCGGTCGCTGGGCGGCTCGGGGCGGCCAGCCCGCTCAACGACGACCCCGGGGAGACCAACGCGTTCATCGGCCTGCCGCTGGTGATCGTCGCCATGGTGGTCGCCGCGGTGCTGTGGCGGGTGCTGGTGGTGCGGATCGCCGCGATCATCGCGGCGGTGTTCGCCCTGCTGTCGCTCGGCGACACCATCGTCATCAACGGGCACGTCACCGGGCTGGCGGGACCGTGGCGGGTGCTCAGCTACCTGCCGCTCCTCGACTCGGTGATCACCATCCGCCTCGCGCTCGTCGTCGTGCCCGCCATCGGGGTGATCGTGGCGGCGGGCCTCGACCGCCTCCTCGCTGACGTCCGGGGCGTGCCGCGAGCGCTCGCCTGGGGACTCGCCGCGGCGCTGCTGCTGCCCCTGGTGCCGACGCCGCTGCGGGTGACCCAGCCGGAGGGCCTGCCGGCGTTCATCACCGCCGGCACCTGGCGCGAGTACCTCGACGGCGGGACGCTCGTGCCGATACCGCCCGACCCGTACAGCGAGCCGACCCTGCGCGCGCTGGTGACCACGGACCTCCAGACGCGCTTCATCGACGGGTACTTCCTGGGCCCCACCAGCCCGGAGAACCCGATCGCGCGGTACGGCCCGCCGGACCGGCCCACCGGCCTGCTGCTGACGGAGGTCGCCGTGACCGGGCTCGCCCCCGACGTGGACGAGGAGCTGCAAGCCACGGCCCGCGAGGACATCCGGTTCTGGGAGGCCGACGCGCTGATCCTCGCCCCCCAGGAGCACTTCGAGCTCCTGCGCCGCACCGTCTCGGCCCTGATCGACCGGGAGGGCGAGCCGCGTGACGGCGTCTGGGTGTGGGACGTCCGGGACCTGCGGTGAGGCTCGGGTTCCGGTCCGCGGTGCGGGTTCGGGGTCCGGGAGGCGCGGGTAAGCGGCCGAGAACGCTCGCGTTCCTGACAGGAAGGACGCCTTCCGGACACTTTTTGCGACGAAAGGCCCCCTTCCTACGCAGATCTCCATCTGCGCGTGTCGGAGGCGCCGGATAGAGTGCCTGCGTGGACGCGACGCTGATGAAGCTGACCGATGAGGAGCAGGCCTGGGTGCAGGCACAGCTCGCGCTCGTCGACAGGTTTGTCGGCGACTACGGGTCCGGCGAGGAAGGGCTGGCCGGGGTGGACCGCGCCTGGGGCGCCTGGCTGGCCCAGAACCCCGAGGGCGAGGACGCGGACACGATCATCAACGCGGTGTCGGTCGCGCTGGGTCAGGCGGTGATCGACGCGCTGGACGGCTTCATGTGGGTCACGGTGTACCAGGACGGCGAGACGGACCTCGGGGTCACCGGGCTGCCGGCGGTGGACACGATCTTCTTCCCGGCCGAGATCGTGTCGCTGGAGTACCAGGCCCGCACGCCGGAGTTCCTCGTCCGCACTCTTGAGCACTACGTCGCCCAGGTGAACGCGGCGCGCAGCTGAGACGCGGCCGCGGGTTCTGGCCCGGCCACCGAGACGACCCCGGCCGAGTCGACGTTGTCCTGACCCGGCATCAGGTCGAGGCGGCGGACACCCCAAAACCGGGTGCATGCCCGTGTTCTCGGCATATGGTCTCAAGAGTGTCGGTAAGCGTCCGGAGCAGGCTGCACCTGACCCGGCTGCTGACCTGGGGCGTCATCGTCCTGGCCGCCGCCACCGTGGTCTGGGCGCTCCCGAGCGTCATCCGGTTCCTGCCCGACGCGCCCGACGCGTTCTGGGCCATGGCCGTGGGCGCCCTCGTGGTGGACGTCCCGCTCTCCGGGCTCTTCAGCCGCGAGGACCCGCGCGTCCGCTCCACGCTCTCGATCTGCTTCACATTCGCGATCTTCGTACTCTGGGGTCTCGGGCCGGGCGTGCTCGTGCAGGCCGTGGCGGGCGCCGTCAGCGCGGCCGGGCAGCGCTACACGCCGGTGGCCGGGGCCTACCTCGTCAGCCGGCTGGTGCTCGCCACCGCGGTCGCTGAGCTCGTCGTGGGTATCGGCGACCCCCGCCCGGTGACCCGCCTGGGCACCGGGCTCAACGGCGGGGACCTGCTCAGCTTCTTCGGGTTGGCCGCGGTCTGGTTCGCCATCAGCTACGGACTGCTCGCGGTGGCCCGGTCGACGGTGCGCGCCCTCACGGTGCGCCAGACCCTGTCCGAGCTGCGCGTCGACATGGTCACCTCGGCCACCGCGGTGCTGGTGGTGGCGCCCCTGCTCACCACCATCCGGGGCTGGTGGACGCTGCTCGTCGCGATCCCGCTGATCCTCTACAACCAGCTCGCCCGCGAGCAGGCGCGCCGGGAGCAGCGGCTGGGCCGGGAGCCCGAGAGCGGGCTGCTGAACCGGCAGGGGCTCAACGCCGGCCTGCAGGCCATCACCGCCACCGACCTCGTCGCGCCCCAGGGCCCTCGGCCGTTCGGCATCGTGCTGGTCAACTTCGAGTCGGTCCTGGACATCAACCGGGCGCTGGGCCGCGAACTGTACGAGAAGGTCGTCGGGGTCGCGTCCCGCCGCCTGATCGACGCGTACGGGCCGGACCGGGCGGCCCGGCTCTCCGGTGAGGGCATCGTGATCCTCATGCCCGACCTGACCGAGCCGGACGCGGTCGCCGCGACCGAGGCGGCGGTCTCGCTGCTCGACCCGCTCGTCGAGGTCGACGACATCCCGTTCGCGCTCGACCCCGCGGGCGGGGTGGCGCTCTCGCCGATGCACGGCCGGGACCTGGGCACGTTGCTGATGAAGGCCGAGCTGGCGGCGGCCGAGGCGCGCCGCACCGGACAGCGGGCCGTGCTGTACGTCCGCAAGGCGGCGGAGTCGGCCGAGCGGCGGATCATGTTGCTGCGCGAGCTGCACTCACTGCTGCGCGACCCCGCCCGGCACCACGAGCTCACCGTGCTCTACCAGCCCCAGGTCCATATCGACACCGGCCAGCTGGCCGCGGTCGAGGCCCTGCTGCGGTGGACGCACCCCGAGTGGGGGCCCATCCCCACCGACGAGCTCATCGGCGCCGTCGAGCCCAGCGAGATCATGCACATGCTGACCCGTCACGTGCTCACGACGGTGGCCGAGCAGATGCGCCACTGGAACGCGCACAACGAGCCGCTGCGGGTGTCGGTGAACGTCAGCGTGCAGGACCTGCACGAGCATGACTTCGTGGCGGAGCTGGGCGAGCTGGTCCGCGCGTACGACCTCCCGCCCCGCCAGCTGGTCGTCGAGATCACCGAACGCATGCTCATCTCGGACATGGACCGGGTGAGGCAGGTCGCCCGTGAGCTCGGCGAGCACGGCGTCGGCCTGTCGCTGGACGACTTCGGCACCGGCTACGCCTCCCTGCAGCAACTGCGCCAGCTCCCGCTGCAGGAGGTCAAGGTGGACCGGTCGTACATCAACAACATGGTCGACAACCCGGCCGACCGGGCGATCGTGACGAGCGTCCACCAACTGACGCGCGCGTTGGGCGTGGACGTGGTCGCCGAGGGCGTGGAGGACGAACGGACCGCCAAGGCCCTGGCCACCCTGGGCGGGACCATCGGGCAGGGGTGGTACTTCGGCAAGCCGATGGCGGCCGAGGACCTGCGCCGCTGGCGCCTGGCCGACCCGCGCCGACGCAACGGCCGGGCGCAGGCCTGACACGGACGCCGCGCCCACGGCACGTCGGCGCGGCAAACATCCAGCGCAGCTGGGCGTCTAACGCGGCGTACGTTCCAGCGCAGGCGAACGTCCTGCGCGGCTACCGTCAGGCGCGGCGAACGTCAGCGCTGCAACGTCAGGACCAGACGGTCGCGGAAGCTGCGCTCGGCCCGGGTGACCAGCTCGCCCCCGATACCGAGGAAGTCGTTGCTCCGGGCCGCCGTGATCACGACATCGGTGATGTCGACCAGCCAGCGCCGGTACGCCTGGGCGTCCTCCGGCGCCGCCTTGGCCGCGAGCAGCTCGACCACCGACGCCACCCGGTCCAGCACCGCCTGGATGCCGGCCTCCCGGTCGGCGAAGTCGGTCGCCCCGACGACCGCCTGGTTGTCGAAGATCTTCATGGTCTCGGCGGCGACCTCGGTGACGAAGGCGTTGCCGGTGTGCCGTCCCTTCGCGGTGGCGACGAAACCCTGCTCGATCTCGTGGTTGGTGCGGTAGGCCACGTCGCGCTGCGCGGCGCTGGCCGCGGCCACGACCCAGCGCGGAGTCTGGACGAGCAGCTCCCACTCCGCCTCGGTGAAATCCGACCTGGTCGTCATCTGACCACCCCTCCCCGAGACCGAGTCGACGACGACTGACGGGGGAACGTTAGCGTGGCCGCATGACCCGGCTGAACCCGCCACACGGGGCGGTGGCCGACGAGGCCGACCCGGAACCCACGGGGTTCGAGGAGCATCGGGCCGACCTGCTCCGGGTGGCGTACCGGCTGCTCGGCAGTCACTCCGACGCGGAGGACGCCGTGCAGGAGGCGTGGCTGCGCTGGAACGCCGCCGACCGCACCCGCATCGTCGACCCCCGGGCCTGGCTGGTCACCGTGATCGGCCGCATCTGCCTCGACGTGCTGCGGTCGGCCCGCGTGCGGCGGGAGTCGTACGTCGGCCCGTGGCTGCCGGAGCCGGTGGTGCAGGCGCTCCCGGCCGGCGAGGACCCGGCCGACGCGGTGGTGCGCGGCGACGAGGTGAGCTACGCGCTGCTCGTGGTCATGGAGCGGCTCACCCCCGACCAGCGGGTGGCGTTCGTGCTGCACGACGCGTTCGGGGTGCCGTTCGAGCAGATCGCCGCCATGCTCGAGGTGACGCCGGAGGCGGCCCGACAGCTGGCGTCGCGGGCCCGCCGGGCGGTGACGGCGCCGGGCGTGGTCCGGCACACGACGGACCTCGCCGAGCAGCGACGCGTACTGGCCGCGTTCGTCTCCGCGGCCGAGTCCGGTGACCTGGACGCGCTGGTGGCGGTGCTGGCGCCGGACGCCGTGTCCATCGGCGACGGTGGCGGCGTCGTCCCGGCCGGGCGGCGCCCCGTCATGGGCGCGGACCGGGTCGCCCGGCTGCTGCTCGGGCTCATCTCGACCTTCCGGGACCGGCCCCCTGGTCTGCAGTTCACCCCGGTGCTGGTCAACGGCGACCTCGGCCTGGTCGTCCGGATGGGGATGCCCGACGGCTCGGTCGTGCCCGGCGTCCTGGTGTTCGCGATCGCCGACGGCCGGGTCACCGGCGTCTTCGCCCAGCTCAACCCGGCCAAGCTCCGGCTGCCGGCGGTGTAATCGCGGTCACAGGCGGCCCGGCCCCGGTCACGTTCGGCGAATCTGCCCCGCTCCTTGGCTGACCCGACCAGGCTGGGGTGCGAAGGGAGAGGACGGATGACCACCGTACTGGTGACTGGGGGTTCCGGGGTGCTGGGCCGGCAGGTCGTGGCCCGGCTGCGCGAGCGCGGGGCCGAGGTCCGGGTGTTGAGCCGCCGGGCGGGCGGCGAGCCGGGCCGCGTGCAGGGAGATCTCGAGACCGGCGCCGGGCTCGCCGAGGCGGTCACGGGGGTCGACGTGATCGTCCACTGTGCCAGTGCCGGGGACTGGCTGCGACCGCGGCGGGACATCGTCCAGACCCGCAACCTGCTGGCCGCGGTGGGCCCCGCCCGGCCCCACATCGTCTACGTCTCGATCGTGGGCGTCGACCGCGTCCGGTTCGGGTACTACCGGGCCAAGCTCGACTGCGAGCGAATGATCGAGTCCTCGGGTCTGCCGTGGACGGTGCTCCGAGCGACCCAGTTCCACGAATTGATACTGATGTTCCTCATGACGTTGGCGAAGGGGCCGGTGGCCTGGACCGTGCGCGGGTTCGCGTCCCAGCCGGTCGACGTGGGCGAGGTGGCCGACCGGATGGCCGACCTCGCGCTCGGCGAGCCGGCCGGGCGGGTCCCCGACCTCGGTGGCCCCCGGGCGGAGACCATGACGGACCTGATGCGGCAGTACCTCGTCGCGACGGGCCGGCGCAAGCCGGTGGTGCGCCTGCCCGCGTTCGGCAAGGGAGTCCGGGACTTCCGCGCCGGCTACCACCTGCTCGGCCCCGGCGCCGACCAGGGCACGCGCAGCTTCGCCGACTACCTCCGGAACCGGCTCACCGCGGACGGCCGGATCGCGGCCCCGTACGAGCTGCGAGGGCGCTTTCAGCGGTGATCCTCCGGCTCGGCGGCCTGGTCCGCGGACGGCCGGCGGGCACGCCGGACCAGGATGAGCACGAGGAGCACCGTGGAGGTGAGGAAGAGGCAGGCGAGTCCGGCGCAGGCGAGTCCACCGAGCACCAGCGTGGGTTCGGCGGCGACGGCGGCACGGTGCATGCGGCTTCTCCTCGGACGACGGTCCCACGGTACGACAGGAGCGGGCCGGGCCGGGCTCGAACGCACCAGACCGGCCCGGTCCCACCGTCCGGGACTCGGCCGCGTCCGCAACCGACACCGTCCCCACCCGGCATCGTCGACCAACGCCGACCTCCACCGGTACCGCCCCCGACCGGCGCCGTCCTCCATCGCCACCGCCCGACCGAAACCGTCCCTAATGGACAGAGCTAACTGGACGGTTGCGCGCCGGACCCGGTGCCCGCGCACCGCCGCAGCGCGGCGAGCACGGCCCGCACGGGTGGGGCGTCCTCGACGGTGGTCTGCACGAGCGCGTAGATGTTGCGGTGGGGCGTGGGGCCGGTGACCGGCACGCTGACCAGGCTGGGCGGAAGGTTCCGGGCGCCCAGGCCGGGCAGCACGGTGATGCCGATGCCGGCGTCGACGAACGCGATCGCGGTCGGATAGTCGTGCGCCTCGACCCGGAACGGTGGGGCGAACCCGGCGGCGCGGCACGCCTCGATGAGGTTGCGGCGGCACCAGCCGCCGGACGTGTCGTTGTCGACCCAGTCCTCCCCGGCGAGCTTGACCAGCTCGATCGATGACCGGTCGGCCAGCGGGTGCGTCCGGGGCAGCACCACGACGTAGGGGTCGACGAGAAGGTGGTGGGCCCGGAAACCGGGGCCCGGGTCGAGATCGTCGCGCTCCACGAGGATCTGCACGTCGGCCCGCTCGGCCGGATCCACCGGAATGTCGTCCCGCAACGACAGCCGCAGCCGGATCGTGGGGAACTCGCGCAGCAGGGTGCGGACCACGGTCGGCATCCAGGCCGACCCGACCGAGGGAAAGTAGGCGATGGAGAGCGAGCTGTGGCGGCCCGCCCGCAGGTCGGCGACGAGGCTCTCGACGCTGCCGAGCCGGTCGAGCACCTCGTCGATCCGGTCCGCCAGGGCCAGACCGGCGGCGGTCGGCTGGATGCCCCGGCCGACCCGGGTCACCAGCGTGAGGCCGGTCTCCCGCTGCAGCGCGGCGATGTGCTGGCTGACCGCCGACGGGGTGTACCCGAGGTTGGCCGCGGCGGCGTTGATCGAGCCGGTCGCGACGACGGAGCGGAAGATCCGCAGCCGGTGCACGTCGAGCATGCCCAGACCGTACAGTCTCACTTACGTATTGCCCAGAAGTTTTTGCTTGAGCTTACGACTGGTCGCGCCGAGACTGGCCGCATGACCGTGACATCGACCCGCCCGGACACGCGCGCGACCGACCAGCGCCGCGCCACGCCGGGAGCCCTGCCCCTGCTGGCCGCCGGCGTGACCATGCTGCTGTGGGCCTCGGCGTTCATCGCCATCCGGGCGGTGGGTGAGCACTACAGCCCGGGCGCCATGGCGCTCGGCCGGCTGACCGTGGGCGGACTGGCGCTGTCCGCCGTGGCGGCGCTCCGGCCGGTGACGCTACCGCGCGGACGGACCCTGGCTCTCGTGGTCGCCTACGGCGCCCTGTGGTTCGGCCTGTACACGCTCTCGCTCAACGCGGCCGAACGCCACCTCGACGCCGGTACGGCCGCCCTGATCGTGGGCCTCGGCCCGATCCTCATCGCGGTCCTCGCCGGAATCTGGCTGCGCGAGGGCTTTCCCCGCGGGCTGGTCACCGGCGTCGTGATCGCCTTCGCCGGGGTGCTCGCGATCGGGATCGGCACGTCGACCGGGCAGCGCACCACCAACGGGGTGCTGCTCGCCCTGGCCGCCGCCGCCCTCTACGCGGTCGGGGTCCTGCTGCAGAAGCAGGCGCTCGCCGGGACCCAGCCGCTGCCCGCCACATGGCTCGGGTGCCTCGCCGGAGCCGTGGCCTGCCTGCCCTTCGCCCCCGACCTGGTGCGCGAGGTCGGCGCCGCCCCGGCCGCGGCCACGCTCGGCGTCGTCTACATGGGACTGTTCCCGACCGCGATCGCCTTCCTCACCTGGACGTACGCGCTCAGCCACACCAGCGCCGGCCGGCTCGCCGCCTCCAGCTACGTGGTGCCGGCGCTGACCGTGGTGCTCTCCTGGCTCCTGCTCGACGAGGTGCCCGTCCCGCTCGCCTTCGTCGGCGGTGCGCTGTGCCTCATCGGCGTGGCCATCTCGCGCCTCCCCGACGGCGTCCGGCTGCGGCGCCGGTCCGGACGGACGCCGTCCTGACGGCCGGCCGTGGCGCCCGGGCGGTCAGGCGGACTCGGCCGCCGGCAGGAGGTCCGTGAGCGGCACGGACGGGTCGGCGAGGCGGTCGAGGTCGACGGCCACCCCCGCGTGCCCGGCCCGCACGAGCGGCTCGATCTGGTCCTGAACGTCCCAGATATTGACGTTCATGCCGGCCAGCACACAACCCTGCCGGGTCCAGAAGACGAGGAACTCGGGGTCCCGGTCGGGCTGGATCTCCGGCGACCCGCGGAACACCACCCGGTCGTAGCCGCCCGGGGCGACGTACCCGGCGTACTCCATGCCGATGAGCGGCGAGGTCGTGTACTGGTCCGAGTAGAAGTACGGCACCGGGTCGTACGGGCTCGACCGGCCGAGCATGCCCCGGGCGGCCGCCGGCCCGCCGTTGAGGGCGTTGGCCCAGTGCTCGACGCGGATCCGGCGCTGCAGCATCGGTGACCAGAACGCGGCGCAGTCCCCGGCGGCGAAGATGTCCGGATTGGACGTACGCAGGTACTCGTCGGTGACGATCCCGCCGACCTCGGCGTCGATGTCGAGGCCGGCCGCCTGGGCCACCTCGACGTTGGGCACCGCGCCGACGCCGATCACCACCAGGTCGGCGGGAAGCTCGGTCCCGTCGGTCAGCACCACGTGGCTCACCGACGCTCCCTCGCCCTCGCCCCGGAGCTCGCGGACCCCGGTCTCGAAGCGGAACGACACCCCGTGCGCCTCGTGCAGCCGGCGGTAGACGGTCGCCATCTCGTCGCCCAGGACCCGCCGCAGCGGCAGCGCGTCGACCTCGACCACGGTCACCGGACACCCGTAGTGCCGGGCCGCGGCGGCGACCTCCAGGCCGATCCAACCGGCACCGATGATCACGACCCGCGGTCCCCGGCTGAGTCGCTCGCGCAGGGCCGCCGACTCCTCGATGCTCCGCAGGTAGTGCACGCCCTCGAGGTCGGCTCCGGGGACCGGGAGGGTCCGCGGCCGCACCCCGGTCGCCAGCAGCAGCTTGTGGTAGCCCAGCGACTCGCCGTTGTCCAACGTCACCCGGTGCTCGGCCGGGTCGAGGGCAGTCGCCCGCACGCCGAGCCGCAGGGTCACGTCGTGCTCGGCGTACCAGGCCTGGTCGTGGACGAAGGCCTTCTCCCGCTCGTCGGTGCCGAGCAGGTAGCCCTTGGAGAGCGGTGGGCGCTCGTACGGCGGCGAGGCCTCCGCGCCGACGAGGATCAGACGTCCGGCGAAGCCTTCCGCCCGGAGCGTCTCGGCCGCCTTGGCGCCGGCCAGCGACGCACCGACGATCACAAACGTCTCGTTACCGCTCATGCCGGTAGCCTCCCCGATGCCAATCCGGCCGACAACCAGCCGGCCACGACGAGCGCTGGCCCACTGGCCGGGCGCGCTGCCCGGCGGGCTGGGTCACGAGGACCGCTGGTCCCCGGGCCCCTTCTCCGTCGCGCCCGCCTCGGCGGCGGCAGCTGCCTTGCTCGTCACGGCCTTGTCCACCGGGCCTTTGTCCGCCGAGCCCTTGTCCGCCGTGCCTTTGCCCACCGTGCCCTTGTCCATCGGGCCCTTGTCCATCGGGCCCTTGTCCGTCGGGCCCTTGTCGGTTGCGCCCTTGTCCGTCGGGCCCTTGTCGGTTGCGCCCTTGTCCGTCGGGCCCTTGTTCGCCGCCGCGCTGGTCGCCCCGGCGCTCGCCTGCGCCCGGGGTGCGGGGACCTCGGCCCGGCCGGCGACCGCCTTCGCGCCACCGCCGGCCGCGCGCGCGGGCCCCGGCAGCGCGGCGCGCACCCGGCCGGCCAGCGCGGGCGGGATCACCGGACGGCGCGGGCTCGGCGCGGCGTAGCGGCCGCCGAACCGGGACACCACCAGCTCCCGGGCCTGCGCCGGGCGCAGCCGCCAGAACGCGAGTATGGCCAACGCCGCGGCGAGCGCGAGGCCGACCGGCACCCAGAGCACCCACAGGCCGGAGCCGCCCGACCCGTTGCCGAGGAACTCCTCGATCGGCGGTCCGGAGGGCGGAGCGGTCGGCGCATCGGGCGCCGCGATCGACAGCAGGTTCGGGTCGGGCTCGTTGCGCTGCGGGCGGAAATCGGCCGGCAGCGGCGACACCGGGCCCGAGTAGGTGAAGGTGATCTTGCCTCGAACCGGCTGGCCGTCGGTGGCCACCGACAGGTATTCGACCGTGTACTCGCCGACCTCCGGCCAGTACGCGATCGGGATCCGGGCCGAGTAGGCGGTCGAGTAGGAGCGGGCGACCCAGTCACCGTCGGGCTCGTGGTACCACTCGTGCACGGGCGGATCGAGCGGCATCGTCGGTCCGTGGGACCAGAGCCGGTCGACCCGGTCGCCGTTGGGCGCGAACACCGCGAAGTACGCGTTCGAGGTCGGCTTCTCGGTGAAGTAGAGGAAGAGGTCGGACAGTGGCTCGGTCACCTCGCTGCCGGCGACCGGGATGGAGCTCACGAACTGCCCGTGCGCCTGCGCCGGCGCCCCGACGCTCACCACCGTGCCGAGTCCCGCCGCCAGACCAGCCGCGATCGCGGCGATCAGCCTCCGCCACCGGCCCGCGCCGGTCGTCCCCCGGTCTCCCGTCGCCACCTGACCCTCCGTGCCATCAGCCCTCGTCGCGAGTGCGGACGCCTGACGTTAGCGCCTCGCCCTGACCCGGCGTGACGCGCCCCACGCGTCACTCATGAACCGGGCGCACGCGTCGTTACGGCGTTACCGCCGGACCAGACGAGCGTGCCACGTCAGCGCGGCCTGGTCGGTCAGCGACGCGACCTGGTCGATCACGACCCGCAGCCGGGCCCCGTCGCTCTCCGCGGCCCGGTACATCGGCGCGAAGACCGGGTCGAGGGCGTCGGCCCCGCGGTCGAGGAGGGCGGTGACGAGCTCGCGCAGTACCTGGCGCTCCCGCTCGTAGCGGATCTCCGACCCGGGCTGGCGCATGACGTAGCGCAGCGCGATGCCCTTGAGCAACGCGCACTGGGCCCTGATGCGCTCCGGCACGACCAGGTCGGCGTCGTAGCGACGCAGCGGCCCGGGCCCGTACCGCTCGCGGGTGGCCCGGACGGCGGCGGTGGCGAACCGCCCGATCATCAGGCTGGCCGCGTGCTTGAGCGCCACCAGCGCCCGCGACGAGCCGTCGAACCCGGCCAGCACCGCCAGCGCCGGGTCGGCCAGCAGCTCGTCGAGCACCTCGGCGAGCTCCTCCGGGGTCTGGGTCGAGTAGACCTCGGCCACGTCGGCGCACAGCCGGGCCCGCTCCTCGGCGTCGCCGATGGGCAGGGCGAGCTTCACGTGCCCGCTGATGATGCCGTCCTCGACGTCGTGCACCGAGTACGCCACGTCGTCGGCCCAGTCCATGACCTGCGCCTCCAGGCAGCGCCGCGGCAGGCGGGCGGCGCCGGGCTCACCGGGCGAGCCGGAGGCGCCGGGTGCGGCGGCCGGGGCGTCGTCCGGCGGCGGAGCCGGGGCCCGCAACCAGTCGAAGATCTCGCGGTCGTCCTCGTACACGCCGAACTTGCGCATGCCCGGCTGCCGGGGCCAGGGGTACTTGCAGACCGCGTCGAGGCTGGCCCGGGTCAGGTTGAGGCCGACCGAGCGACCGGTGGCGTCGACGATCTTCGACTCCAGGCGGGTCAGCACGCGCAGCGTCTGGGCGTTGCCCTCGAAACCGCCGCACGGGGCCGCCATCTCGTCCAGGGCGTCCTCGCCGTTGTGCCCGAACGGCGGGTGGCCGAGGTCGTGCGCCAGCCCGGCGGTGTCGACCACATCGGGGTCGCAGCCGAGGGCCGCGCCCATCTCCCGGGCGATCTGGGCGACCTCGAGCGAGTGCGTGAGGCGGGTGCGCAGGAACGCGTCGCCGCCGGCCGGGTCGGCGTGCACCTGGGTCTTGGCGGCGAGCCGCCGGAACGCCGCCGAGTGCAGGACCCGGGCGCGGTCGCGGGCGTACGGTCCCCGCCAGCCCTCGTCGCCGTCCTTCGCGGGCTCCGCGACGAACCGAGCAGCCGCGATATCGGAATCTGTCATGTCAGTGGGCCGTCATGTCGATGGACTGGGTCGCGCGCTGGGTCATGGCAACCGGGTCAGGTCGAGAGCGTGCCAGGTCAGCTCCGGACCGGCCCCGGTGGACCACCACACGATGCCGCCCCGGCCGGCGACGTTCGTCGCCCGGGGGGCGACCAGATGCGTCTTGCCGGTGGTCAGGTCCACGATGCTCAGCCCGACCCCGCCGGACCGGTCCACGGCCAGCGGCACGTACCGGTCCAGCAGGGCGACCTCCCCGATGGTCGGGGTCGCCTCCGGCCCGCCGATGCGCCGCCGCCCGGCCCCATCGGGCTGCATCACATCGATGGCAACCAGACCTTCCTCGCCGGTGACGGTCAGCCGGCACCAGACCGGATCGCACACGGCCACGTCGGCCGGGTCGACGAACACATCGATGCGTTGGTTGGTCTCAAGATTGAGCAGGGTAACCGGCCGCCCGGGTCCGGTGGTCGCCGTCACCGCCCACGGCGGTGTGCTCAGCCGGTACTCACCCTCCAGCTGCCGGACGCTGACCGGCCCGCCGCCGACCGGCACGGAGCGCACCTGGGTGAGGCCCGACCCTTGCGGGTCGAGCGAGATCCAGGTGACGGTGCCGGCGTGGACGACCACGTCGGTCGCGTAGCCGATGAAGGTCGGCTCGCCGGTGTCGGTGGTGACCAGCACGGGTGGGGTGTCGGCCGACCAGGTGGTGCGCCACAACGTGGTGGTCGGAGCCGCCCCGTCCCGCGTGGTCGACTCCATCCAGACCAGCGTGTCCCCGTCGACCGCGAAGCCGTTGACCTGGGGGTTCTCCGCGGCCGGCAGCCGGCGCAGCTCGGTGAAGGAACCGCTCGCCCGGGCCAGGATGACCCGTACGGTCCCGTCCGCCCCCGTCGCGACCCCGACCGACGTGTCCGGGGTGAGGTAGAGCCGGGGCGCGTAGGTCGCGCCGTCGGCGAGCACCCCCGGGATGTCCACCGTGGGCGCGGTCCAGGTCGGCACCACGCTGATCGGCGACGGCGCGGCCAGCGGCGCCCGCGAGGGCTCCCCGAGCGCCAGCGCCCACGCCACGACCGCCAGTCCGGCGACGATCGACAGCACCCGCCCCATCCGGATTCGCGCCGGACGGCGGCGCACCCCGATGTGCTGATCTGACACGGGCCGAGCGTAGTACCCCGACGCGCCGCCACCGATGGTGCGCAAGCGGCGGGTCGTCGATCTCGACGTCGTCAGTCTCGACGTCGTCAGTCCCGACGTCGTCGATCCCGGCGTCCTCACCGTGCCCGCCCGCGGCCCGGACGCCGCGTTCGCTGGCGGGCGAGGCCGCCGGCCGCGCGATCACCCGAGCCGCACGGCCATTCGGCACACCATCCGGAAGAGGCACCGGAGTACCAGTCGCATGACCCGTCCTCCGCTTCCCGCCGGCCCCGGCCTCGGACGTGTGGTCACCCGCCGCCCGGGGCACGACGATGCCCCTACGCCGTGGCCGCTCGGCCGCGAAAGGCATGGCTTCCCGGAAGGCGCGCCCACCACCGAGGCACGCATTGAGCAGCGCTAGCCGGCTAGGCCTAGCCGGCCAGTGGACACCGGTGGCTGACCGCTGGCCAGCCGCCGCCCGGTGACCGGCGTCGGCGGCGCGAACTCAGGCGGCGGCGCGCAGCGACTCCTCGGTGGTCCGCCGCAGCCGGGCCAGGTCGACGCCCGCATCGACCATGATCTTTGCCGCCAGGCCGTCGCCCTCACGGATCAGGCCGAGCAGGATGTGCTCGCTGCCGATCCAGTTGTGCTTGAGCCGAATCGCCTCCCGAAGGGCGAGCTCGAGCACCTTCTTGGCGCGCGGCCCGAAGGGTCCCCCGGAGGTCCGGCGACCGAACAGTCCGGACCGGGTGGGCGGCTCGTCCGGCTCCAGCGCCCCGGGGCCGAACGACTCCTCGAGCTTCGCGCGGACCGCGGCGACGTCGATCCCGATGCGCTCGAGCGCAGCGGCGTCGGCGTCGGTGAGGAACTGCGGCTCGCCGACCAGCCGGCGTATCTGCGCCCGTACGCCGTCGCTGGTCAGGCCGGCCTCGGCCAGCAGCGTCGCCGGGGTGCCGGCGTCCGGGTCGAGCAGCCCGAGCAGCAGGTGCTCGGTGCCGGCATGGCGGTGGCCGAGCTCGCGGGCCTGGTCCCGCGCGGAAAGCACCACGTGCCGTGCCTGCTCGGTGAACCGCTCGAACATCAGCGTCGCCCCCTCCGGTCACGAGCGTCGGGCCACCGACGGGCGTACTTCTTGTGCACCGCCTGTCGGGTCACCCCGAGCGCGTCCGCGATCTCCTGCCAGGACCATCCCTGCTGGCGCGCGTTGGCCACCTGAAGCTCCTCGAGCCTCTCCAGCAGCTTGCGGAGGGCCACGACCGCCCGCAGCCCTTCGCGGACATCGGTGCCTCCGGCCACTCGGGCCAACTCCGTCGCCTCGGTCATGTCTGTCAACCTACATTGACAAGCCGGGCGCTGTCAACCGACGTTGACACACCGGGGCACGATCAGCCAAGGCGCGGCTACCGGGACCGCGACGACGGTTCCGGGACGGAGGGTTCCGCCGACGGGCACGGACAGCGGGGACGTGGCTCGACCGATCACCCCGACCCGACGCGGGTCACCCGCCGGAGTCGTCGAGCTCGGCGTCGTACGGGATCTCGTCGTCGTCGCGGGAGGCGAGCCAGCCCTCGGGCAGGTGCACCGGAGCGGGCGCGCTGGTGCGGCCCCGGGGCTCGCCGACGACCGCGCGCGGGAACGGCACCGTGGGATCCAGCTTCCCGAGCAGATCGTCCAGTTCGGACAGTGACGAGACCATGGCCAGCGAGCGCCGCAGCTGCGAGCCGACCGGGAATCCCTTGAGGTACCAGGCCACGTGCTTGCGGAAGTCCGTGCACCCCTCCCGTTCCCCGAGCCACTCGGAGAGCAGCTGGGCGTGCCGACGCATGACCGCCGCCACCTCGCCCAGCGTGGGCATTCGGGGGCGGTACTCGGGCAGGGCCTCGGGCGGACGCCCGGGGCCCGGGGCGGCCTGCTGGCCGGCGTCGAGCGTGGCGAAGGCGTCGGCCAGGTCGGCGAACAGCCACGGCCGCCCCAGGCACCCCCGCCCGATGACCACGCCGTCGCAGCCGGTCTGACGCACCATCCGCACCGCGTCGGCCGCCTCCCAGATGTCGCCGTTGCCGAGCACCGGGATGTCCAGGGCCTGCTTGAGCGTGGCGATCGCCTCCCAGTCCGCCCGGCCCGAGTAGCGCTGCGCGGCGGTCCGGGCGTGCAGCGCCACCGCCGCCACGCCGGCCTCCTGCGCGGCGAGGCCGGCGTCCACATAGGTCAGATGGTCATCATCGATGCCCTTGCGCATCTTGATGGTGACCGGTACGGCCCCCTCCGCCGCGCGGACCGCGGCGGCGACGATCCGGGCGAACAGCCGCCGTCGCCAGGGCAGGGCCGCCCCGCCGCCCTTGCGGGTGACCTTCGGCACCGGGCAGCCGAAGTTCATGTCGATGTGGTCGGCGAGGTCTTCCTCCACCACCATCCGGACGGCCCGCGCGACCGTGTCGGGGTCGACGCCGTAGAGCTGGAGGCTGCGCGGCCGCTCCCCCTCGGCGAAGGTCACCATCCGCAGCGTCTTCGGGTTCCGCTCCACCAGCGCCCGACTGGTGATCATCTCGCAGACGAACAGCCCGGCCCCCTGCTCCCGGCACAGCCGGCGGAACGCGATGTTGGTGATGCCGGCCATCGGCGCCAGCACGACCGGCGGCGCGACGACATACCTATTCAGGCGCAGCGGGGCCACCGAGCGAGCATGACACATCGGGCCGGGCCCCGGTCCCGTCCCGCCGCCGCCCGCGGCCGGATCCCGGTCCCGCGCAGCGAACGGCCAGACCGTCCCGCCCCGGCGGCCGCCGGCGTCCGGCCCGCGCCGTCGTCCCGAATCCGGGGCGGTCGTACGCCCCGGGGCCCCGCGCATCGTCGAGCTGCCAGGCCAACCCCCGGTGGCTAGGATGGTGCGGTTCGATCCGTTCGACCGTCAGTGGGAGAGCAGAGACCGTGGGAGCCCCGACCCACCCCGATCCGTACTGCGCGATGGCCCGCGGCGAGCTGCCACCGGAGGTCGGCCCCCGCCGCCTGGTCTGTGTCTTCGTGACGCCGGTGACCGAGTTCCTGCTCCACTTCGCCCGGGACCTCGGCTGGGAGACGGTCATGATGGATCCCGATACGAGCCGGCTCGCCTGGGCGGAGTGGCGCTACGCCGACAAGGTCTACTCCGTCCCGACGGCGGACTGGGTGGACCGGACCACCGATGTCGTGGTCACCGACCACGATCGGGAGGAGCTGGGCCCGGTGCTCGAGTCGTTCCTGCGCCTGCCGGCCCGCTACATCGGCGTGATGGGCAGCGTCCGTCATCCGGCGCCCCACGTCGACGCGCTGCGCCGGCTGGGCGTGCCCGACGAGGTGATCGCGCGGATCCGCCGCCCCCTGGGCCTCAACATCGGCTCCCGGACCCCGGCCGAGATCGCCATATCGACGCTCGCCGGCCTCATCGCCGACCGCAACCGTCGCCCCGGCGGCTTCCAGTTCTGACCGCCACCGGGGTCACCGCCGTCACGGGCGTAACGCCGGCCCCGGCCCCGGTGGGTCGGCAGTGGCTTACGGGTACGCATGGGCGCGGTGGTGCCCATGGAACCAGTGGTGCCCCCACTGGTGTCGTTGGGGACGCCGGCCGTCGTTGGGGACGCCGGCGTCCCACTGCGGTGACGGCGACCCGGCTCAGCAGGTCGGCAGGCGCTCGCTGAGGTACGCCTCGAGGTTGTCGATCGGGATGCGCACCTGGGCCATGGTGTCGCGGTCCCGCACCGTCACGGCGTTGTCGTTGAGCGTCTCGAAGTCGACGGTGACGCAGTACGGCGTGCCGATCTCGTCCTGACGGCGGTACCGCCGGCCGATCGCCTGCGCGTCGTCGAACTCCACCATCCACCGCTTGCGCAGCCGGGCGGCGAGCTCCTTCGCCTTGGGCGACAGCTGCTCGTTGCGCGACAGCGGCAGCACGGCCACCTTGATGGGCGCCAGGCGCGGGTCGAGCCGCAGCACGGTGCGCTTGTCCATGCCGCCCTTGGCGTTGGGCGCCTCGTCCTCGTCGTAGGCGTCGAGCAGGAAGGCGAGCACGCACCGGGTGAGGCCGGCGGCCGGCTCGATGACGTACGGCACCCACCGCGTCGACTTCGTGGGGTCGAAGTACGACAGGTCGACCCCGGAGTGCTTCGAGTGGGTCGTCAGGTCGAAATCCGTACGGTTGGCGATGCCTTCCAGCTCGGCGAACTCATTGCCCTCGAACTGGAACCGGTACTCGATGTCCACCGTGCGCTTCGAGTAGTGGGAGAGCTTCTCCTTGGGGTGCTCGTAGTAGCGCAGGTTCTGCGGCTTGATGCCGAGGTCGACGTACCAGTTCCACCGCTCCTGCAGCCAGTACTCGTGCCACTGCTCGTCGGTGCCCGGCTCGACGAAGTACTCCATCTCCATCTGTTCGAACTCCCGCGTCCGAAAGATGAAGTTCCCTGGAGTGATTTCGTTGCGGAAGCTCTTGCCGACCTGGGCGATGCCGAACGGCGGCTTCTTGCGGGCCGCGGTCTCCACGTTGCGGTAGTTGATGAAGATGCCCTGGGCGGTCTCGGGCCGCAGGTAGTGCAGGCCCTCCTCGCTCTCCACCGGGCCCAGGTAGGTCTTCATGAGACCGTTGAACATGCGCGGCTCGCCGAACGTGCCCTTGTTGCCGCAGTTGGGGCAGTTCACGTCCTGCAGCGAGGTCGGCGGCTTGCCGTGCTTGGCCTGGTACGCCTCCTCGAGGTGGTCGGCCCGGAACCGCTTGTGGCAGAACGAGCACTCGGTCAACGGATCGACGAACGCGTCCAGATGGCCGGAGGCGGCCCACACCTGCTTGGCCAGGATCACCGCCGAGTCGATGCCGACGATGTCGTCGCGCTCCTGCACCATCGCCCGCCACCACTGGCGGCGGATGTTCTCCTTGAGCTCAACTCCGAGCGGGCCGTAGTCCCAGGCCGACCTCGTACCGCCATATATTTCGCTGGATGCGAACACGAAGCCCCGGCGCTTGGCCAGGTTGACGATGGACTCGATACGGTCGGCCATCAACAGAACCCTTTCCGGTAGCCGCCGGCTGGCTGTCGGCGGGGGATTGCTCGGCCTGCGGGGCGACCTCGTCGGTGCGGTTCGCCCGCGGGTGACAACGAGGTTAGTCGGCCTCTCCGCACACCTCTAAGCCGCCCGTTGCCGTGTCCTGGAACATGACGTAGCGCACGGTCCGCTCGGTGGAGTTGCTGTAGCGGATCGTCGCCGGAACCACGATCTCCTCGGCGACGGTGGCCTCGCCCACGTCGAACGAGCTGATCGCCGGGCCGTCGCGGTTGCTGCGCTCGAACGCCTCCCGCGACGTGCTGGCCTGGAACGAGTCACAGAGCAGGTCGTACGCCTGACCGTACTCCCGGTCCCGCAACGCGGTCAGGTAGTCCACCACCGTGGCCTGGGCCTGCTCGCGCAGGGACTGGTACGCGAAGTAGAAGACTCCCCCGAGACCGGCCATGCCGAGCACGCAGGCCACCAGCACCGCGGCCGACGACAGGCCGAGCGCCGTCCAGCGCCGCCGGCTCGTCCCGTCGGACGGCGGGGCCACGAACGGCGGCTGGACACCGGGACCCGGGGGCGGCGGCGGGGCGGGTGGCTGGCCGGACCACCGAACGCTCTCGGCCCCCGGGTGACCGCTAACGCTCACGGCTCGTCCCACCGTCTCGGCCCCATGCCGCGATGCTATCGAGGTCAGGCGTCGGCGCGGGGGTTGCGGCCCGGCCCGCCGTCTCCCGCGGGTCGCCCAGCGCCCGGCCCAGCCGGGTCCGGTCGCTCTCCCGGGTCCGGACCTCGCCCGACCCGTCCGCTTCGACGGTGGCGAGCGGCTCGTACGCGGACGGCTCGGGCAGCGCCCGCGACAGCAGCGGCGTCGCGGTGGACCGCACCTCGAACGACCCGAGGGCCCTCCGGTACGCCCCGACCGACTCCCACTCGGTGATCAGGCACCAGACGGTCGGCTGATCGTAGGCCCGGGCCAGCCGCCCCGACCGGAACCCCGGCCGGGCCGCCAGCACGGCCAACGCCTCCCGCGCGGCGGAAAGGAAGTCCTCGTCGCCGTCCGCGACCTCGAACCGAAGCACCCCCAGCACGTCCGCTACGGTAGTCGCAACCCGACGCCGAGCCCGGTCCCGCCGCGACGCCCGTGCCCGGGCCGGGCACCGACCGGTGGACCGGGGCCGTGACCGGTGAACCGGGCCTTGGCCGGTGGACATCGATCCGGTGGGCATTGACCGGTGAACGAGGAGACATGAGCCAGCCGACCCCCGACCCGATCCTGCAGCGACTGTCCCGGGTGAACCGGACCGCGGCCTTCCTGGGCGCGCTGGTGATCGGGCTGGCCGGATTCTTCCTGCCCGGCGTCTGGGGCGCGCTGGTGCTCTACGCGGTCGTCTTCTTCCTGGCCTGGCTGCACGCGCGCACCTTCGCGGTGACGCCGCCACCGCTGCGGGTGATGCGGGTGGTCGTCATCTGCGTACTCACCGTGATCGCCACGATCAAGGCCCTCTGACGAAACCCACCGCGCCGACGCCCATCTGGGCCGGGCGCCGACGGAACCTGCAGAGAACCGACCGGGCGGCGCACCGCCACGCTGCGGCGCGCCATCTCCCGAGGGCTCACGCCGTCCCGCGGGCTCACCCCTGATCCCGCGGGCTCACCGCCCGCGCGGCCGCGGCGGGCCGGGTCAGGCCGACGGCAGCGGCGGCAGCGTGTGCTCCCGCTCGTAGGCCATGACCTGGTCGATGCGCCGCTGGTGGCGGGGCTCGCCGGAGAAGGGCGTGTCGAGGAAGGCGACCGTGATCTTCCAGGCCTCGTCCGCGGAGTGCATCCGAGCTCCCAGCGCCATCACGTTCGCGTCGTTGTGCTGCCGGGCCAGCCGCGCGGTCACCTCGTTCCAGGCCAGCGCCGCCCGGATTCCGGGCACCTTGTTCGCGGCGATCTGCTCACCGTTGCCCGATCCACCGATGACGATGCCGAGGCTGCCCGGGTCGCCCGCCACCCGATAGGCGGTGTGCAGGCAGAACGGGGGGTAGTCGTCCTCCGGGTCGAGCACGGTCGGCCCCAGGTCGATCGGCTCGTCTCCGCGCTCGGCCAGCTTCTCGATGAGGTACTTCTTCAGATCGAACCCGGCATGGTCGGACCCCAGGTAAACCCGCATCGCAGCAGTATCGCTGCCGCCGGTGACGCGCGCACAGGTGCCCCTCCGCCCAGTCCAGGAAGGCGCCCTTTTTCGACCTCCGTGGGTTACTCGGCGGTAGATTCACGCCCGTTGCTCGGCGGCCAGGTCGGCGAGGACCAGGCCGGCGCGGGCCTTGGGCGTGAACCAGGTGCTCTTGCGGGGCATCTTCTGCCGAGCCAGGTTCACCGCCACGAACTGGTCGACGGTCACCGGCGCGATCAGGATCGCCAGCTCCGCCCGGCCTGAGTCCACTTCGGACGCGAGCCACTCCGGCGGGTAGTCCCCGCCCACGTACACGATCCGCTTGTCGCCGGGCTCCAGCCCGAGCGCCTCGCCCAGCACCAGCCGCTCCACGATCGTGTGGTCCATCCGGTCGACGACCCCGCCCTCGGCCGGCACCGGCAGCCGGACGGCCCACGCCTGCCCGCCCCCGTAGAGCAGCACCGTTCCCGGCTCGGGGATGCCGACCGCGGCCTCGCTGACCGTCGCGCCCGCGGCGGCAAGCCGGTCGAGCAGAGCCGGCACCGGCCCGGTCGAGTGGGTGACCAGGCGGTGGTAGGGCTGGATGGTGACCGAGGCCGGCGTGGTGATGACGGCCAGGAACCGCCGGAGCCCACCGATCTGGGCGGCGAGGCTGCGGTGGTTGCCGTCGGCCACGACCAGCTCGCCGCGCCCGGCCAGCTCGGCCAGCCCGGCCGCGGCCGGGTCGTCGGCCCGGATCGGCCAGATCGCGTGCTCCCGGCCAACATGATCAATATCGGTCACGTGGGGTGCCCCGAGCGAGTCGGCGAGCGCGCGGAGCCGCTCGTGCAGCGCGGTGTCGGCCGGCGCGTCACCGCCGGGCCCGTCCCCAGTGGAGCCGGACGACGAGCTACGGCCGGTCTGCAGGAGCAGCACCGGAGAGAGCAGGTGATTCGTCGCCTCGGCGAGGGCCACCCGCTCGCGGACCTTCTCGATGAACACGTCCTCGTTGCGGATCACCCGGCCGGGCTCGTCGGCCGACGTCGAGATCTGATCGGTATCGACCATCGCGAAGAGCCCGTACGCCGCCGCGTCCGGCCGGGCGGGGTCGGCGATGCGGTACAGCACCAGCGCGTCGTCGACCGGGGTGTACCGCCCCGTGGCGCGGGCGCGGTCGAGGCGGGCGACGGCGTCCGGCAGGGCGGCGGTGAACGTCCGGCCCAGGCTGTCCGGGGCTCGGTGGGGCATCTCGATCGCCAGCGCGCTGTCGGGGTTCGCCGCGATGATCTCCGTGATCTCGGCGTCGTCGGCGAACTCGTCGTAGTTGCGCGCCCCCGTCCCGCCATTCGAGAGCAGCGCTCGCTTAATGGGATGCACCACCACTGTCATGCCCGCAACGTACCCCGCCGCGCGCCGTCGCCGGCGGCGAGGGGACCACCGCGCGTCCGGATCGCCCGACTGTCCCGAGTGCCCGAAAGGCGTCCTTTCGGACACTGGGTGCGCCAGGACGGCCTCTGGCCGGCCCGGGCAAACCCCGGTCGACCGCGCCCCCGGCCGGCGCCAGCGGCCCGGCGGCCGTCAGGTGAAGATCGGGCCGCGGGTGCGGGTGCGCTTGAGCTCGAAAAAGCCGTCGGTGCCGGCCACGGCGAGCACGCCGTCCCACAGCCGGCCGGCGGCCTCGCCGCGGGGGGCGGGCGTGACGACCGGGCCGAAGAAGGCGATCGGTTCGCCGTCGAGCCGGGGCACGTGGATCACCGGGGTGCCGACGTCCTCGCCCACCGGCCCCATCCCGGCGGCGTGGCTCGCGCGCAGCTGCGCGTCGTACTCGTCGGAGTCGGCCGCGGCGGCCAGCGCCGGGGACAACCCCGCCTCCTGGAGCGCCCCGACGATCATGTCGCGGCCCAGGCCGGCCTGGCGGAGGTGGATCCGGGTGCCCATGGCGTTGTAGAGCGGGCGCAGGATGGCCGAGCCGTGCGCCTGCTCGGCCGCGATCATCACCCGTACCGGCCCCCAGGCCCGGGTGAGCAGCTCGCGGTAGCTGTCCGACACGTCGCGGTTCTCGTTGAGCACCGCCAGGCTCATCACGTGGAACCGCACCCGCACGTCGCGGACGCGCTCAACCTCAAGCAGCCAACGGGAGGTGATCCACGCCCACGGGCAGGCCGGATCCACCCACAGGTCCACATCGGTCATTCGTGCTCCCGACTCACGACGCGTGACCGCATGCTTCGCCGGTGACGTTGCCCTTCCGGCGATGGCGCCCGCCGGTGGCGTTGCTCCACCGGTGCGGGCGACAGGCCCTTACATCCTGCCCCGCTCATCCGGGCCGTGGCCATGGCGGGTTACGCACAAAGGTGGGCGGGTCACGTGACAAACTCGACACAGCCCGCCGACCGGGCGGGTGCCAACGAGACCGGCGCCAACCGGCGAGGCCCGCCCACGGGGTCCTAGCAGGCCCTGCGGCCGGACCGGCGCTGACGAGGACGGATGGAGTTGCCCGTGGCCGGAGTGCGGAACCTGACCCAGGTCGAGGCGACCGAGCGTGCCCGCCTGGTGAACGTGACGTCGTACGACATCACGCTCGACCTGACCGACGGCCGCGGCGGCCCGGGGGAGGGGACGTTCCGGTCGGTGACCGAGGTCCGGTTCACCTGCACCGAGCCGGGCGCCTCGACGTTCCTCGAGGCCGCGGCCGAGCGGCTGCGCTCCGTCACCCTCAACGGCGTCGAGGTGGACACCTCGGGGTGGTCGGCGGAGAAAGGGCTGCCGGTGTCGGGGCTCGCCGCCGAGAACGTGCTCGTGGTCGACGGCGACTTCCGGTACTCCACCTCGGGCCAGGGCCTGCACCGCAGCGTCGACCCGGTCGACAACGAGGTGTACCTCTACAGCCAGTTCGAGACGGCCGACGCGCAGCGGGTCTTCGCCTGCTTCGACCAGCCCGACCTCAAGAGCGTCTTCACCTGGCACGTCACCGTGCCGCAGCACTGGCGGGTCATCTCCAACGCCCCGATCGCCTCGGTCGAGCCGGCGCCCGGCGGAGCCAAGACGGTCCACTTCGAACAGTCCGTGCGGATGAGCACCTACATCACGGCCATCTGCGCGGGTCCGTACCACGAGGTGCGCGAGACGCACGACGGGATCGACCTCGGGCTGTTCGTCCGCCAGTCGATGAAGCAGTACCTCGACGCCGACGAGATCTTCCTGATCACCAAGCAGGGGTTCGACTTCTTCCACACCCAGTTCGGCGTGCGGTACCCGCTGCCCAAATACGACCAGGTGTGGGTGCCCGAGTTCAACGCCGGCGCGATGGAGAACTTCGGCTGCGTCGTGCACGCCGAGTCCCACTACATCTTCCGCTCGCAGGTCACCGACTTCGAGCACGAGCAGCGGGCCAACACGATCCTGCACGAGATGGCCCACATGTGGTTCGGCGATCTGGTCACCATGCGCTGGTGGGACGACCTGTGGCTCAACGAGTCGTTCGCCGAGTGGGCCTCGCACTGGTGCAACAGCAACGCCACCCGGTTCACCGAGGCCTGGACCACCTTCCTGTCGATCCGCAAGAACTGGGGCTACCGCCAGGACCAGCTCTCCTCGACCCACCCGGTGTACGCGCCCATGCCGGACGTGGAGGCGGTCGAGGTGAACTTCGACGGCATCACGTACGCCAAGGGCGCCTCGGTCATCAAGCAGCTCGTGGCGTACGTCGGAATCGACGCGTTCCTGGCCGGGCTGCGCGCCTACTTCACGGCGCACGCGTGGGGCAACGCGACCTTCGACGACCTGCTCTCCGCGCTGGAGTCGGCCTCGGGCAAGCCCCTGCGGACGTTCGCCGACCAGTGGCTGCGCACCGCCCAGGTCAACACCATCCGGCCGGTCGTCACCGTGGGGCCCGACGGGCGCTACGAGAGCGTGGCCGTGGCCCAGGAGGCGCCGGTCGACCATCCGACGCTGCGCACCCACCGCATCGGCATCGGCCTGTACGACCTGCGGGGCGAGTCGCTGGTGCGCCGCGCGCTGCACGAGGTCGACATCAGCGGCCCGCTCACCCCGGTCCCGGCGCTGACCGGGGTCGAGGCGGCCGACGTGCTGCTGCTCAACGACGAGGACCTGTCCTACACCAAGCTCCGCCTCGACCCGACGTCGCTGTCCACTGTGGTCAAGCACATCGCCGGCTTCGAGTCCTCGCTGGCCCGGGCACTGTGCTGGGCCGCCACCTGGGACATGACCCGGGACGCCGAGATGGCGGCGCGCGACTACGTGGCGCTGGTCTGCGCCGGCCTGCCGAAGGAGTCCGACATCAACCTGGTGACGGCCACCCTGCGGCAGGCCCAGGCCGCGGTGAGCTCGTACGCCGACCCGGTGTGGATCCCCACCGGCTGGGCCCGCCTGGCCGACACCGCCCTGGCCGCCCTGCGCACGGCCGAGCCGGGCAGCGGGTTCCAGCTCGCCTGGGCCCGCGCCTTCGCGGCCTCGGCCCGGCGCCCCTCCGATCTCGCGGTGGTGCGCAGCTGGCTCTCCGGACAGGACGTGCCGGACGGGCTGAAGATCGACACCGACCTGCGCTGGTCGCTGCTGTCCACTTTGGTCGCGCACGGCGCCGCCGACCCGGCCGAGATCGACGCCGAGCTCGAGCGTGACCGTACGGCCAGCGGTGAGCGCTCGGCGGCCCTGGCCCGGGCCCTGGTGCCGACGCCGGAGGCCAAGGCGGAGACCTGGCGGCGGCTCACCGGTCCCGAGAAGCTGCCGAACTGGCTGCACCGCTCCCTCCTGCAGGGCTTCCACCACCCGTCCCAGCTCTCGCTCACGCTCGAGTACCGGGAGAAGTTCTTCGACGTCGTGGACGAGATCTGGGCCAGCCGCGACAGCGAGACGGCGCAGGAGTTCGTCCTCCTCGCCTACCCGTCGCTGCACGTGGCCGAGGACACGATCGCGATGACCGACGCGTGGCTGGCCGTGGACGGCCACCCGGCCCCGCTGCGCCGCCTCGTCGCCGAGGGTCGCGACGGGGTGGTCCGCGCCCTCGCCGCCCGGGCCCGGGACGCCCAGGCCGCCTGATCCCGGTCGCCGCCGGTCATTCGACGCACGCGGTCCGGAGGGCGTCCTTTCGGTGTCAGCGATGCCGGGAGGGCGCCGTCTGGACGTCGGCGGTCGGGCGGGCGCCCGGCCGGACACCGCGACGGTCCGCGCTCAAGTGGGCCCGACGATGTGGGCACGGACGATCTGGCGAGGACGACGATTTCACGCCAGGTGGGCGAACACGATGACGTTGTCGGCGTAACCGATCTCGCCGCCCACCCACTCGCCCCCGCACGTCACCAGCGCCAGCCGGGGTACGTCGCTGTGGACCAGCACGCGGTCGGCGGGGAACGAGTCCTTCGGGAACGACTCCACCGAGTCGACCCGGAACGTGGCGACCCGGCGGTCCTTGCGCGACACCTCGATGAGCTTGCCGGCCCGGATCTCGCCGAGGTTGTGGAACACCCCGGGCCGGGAGTCGGTGTCGACGTGCCCGACCATGACCGCGGTCCCGGGCTCCCCCGGGGTCGGCCCGAGGCCGTACCAGCCGACCGTACGGGTGGGATCCTCGACCGGCGGCGCGATGCTCCCGTCGTCGGCCTTGCCCACCTCGACCACGTCGGCCCGGATGCCCAGCGAAGAAATCGATAGTTTTGTCGGCTTGGACGGAGCCAGGACCTTGACGTCGGATCGGGGCCAGTCGGCGGAGAAGCTCGGCAACGGCATGCCGAGGGCCCGACCCAGGCCGACGGCGGTGGTGAACGCTCCGATCAACACGAGGCTGGCGACGAGCGGGGCCGCGTTGCGTTGCTTCTTCGCCACCGCGTACCTCTTGCCGTCCTACCTCTTGCCGTCCCCGGTCGCTCTGGTCGGTCTCCTGTCGCTCTGGTCGGTCCCCGGTCGGTCAGCCACCACTACCGACGTCCCGCGTGTCGTCCGCTCCGGGGCGCGACCGCGACCGTACGGCCGCCGTAATCCTGGTTCGCATGGCCACGAGCGCTCCGGCCGTCAGGAACCCCAGGCCCACGCCGAGCCACACCAGCGGCGTGCGATCGGCCGGCGTATCGGGCAGTGCCGCCTGATCCGGGTTGCGGGCCAGGAACCCGCCCCCGGTGTTCGGGCCGGGCACCTTCGAGCTCGGCGTGCCGCCGATCACGGTGAGCGTGGTCATGGCCTGGGAACCGGTGGCGCAGGCCAGGCGGACGCCGTACGTGCCCGGAGCGGTCTCCGGGGACACCGTGACGGTCGTGGCCAGCACCCCGCCGACCGGTTGAAGCGTGTGGCTGCCGAACGCGATCGACGAGACGGTGGCCTCGTTGACGTTCTCGCCGCAGCTCGCCGTGACCTGGGTCTGCGCGCCCGCGTTCACGGTCGCCGGGCTCACCGACACCCAGACCCCGGCGGAGTTGGCCACCGCGTCGGCGCATCCGGCGACCCCGCTCAGCGCGGCGGCGGTCACCAGCGCGCCGATCACCCGTGCACCGGCCGGGCCGGCGCGCCGTCGCGCGTGCCGAACGAATCGCATGATGGGCTCCGATCGTCGACGGTACGGCCTTGTCCCTCCGATCGTGCCCCGGTGCGCCGGAGCATCCCCGCCATATCGGCTCTGTTGGATGCGGTTTCGCCCCGTCCGGCACGCCCACCACCCTGGCCTCCCCAGCCCGACCCCCGAGGTGGAATGGCGCCGGCCACAGACCCCGGCTGCGATGGCGGCGCCCGGCGGCGGTACCGTGGCAGGCGAGGTGTTGTCGGCCGAGGAGTGGCGGTGTGACCAGCGAGTTTGCTCGGATGCTGTTGATCCTGATCGGGATCGCCGTCGCGTTCGCCCTGGTGCTCGCGGGTCTGGTGTTCGCGGGCGGTGGGCGACGGAGCAAGCGGTACCGTCCAGGCCGGCCGTTCACGTTCACGCCGGTGTGGTTTTTGAGCGCTCCCGAGGAGCAGTCGCGGGCCGGCATCGTCCGGGCCCTGCGCGCCGCGACCCTGGGTGGGCGCCCCACCGGCCCGCGGGAGACGGGAGGCGCCAGTGATCGCTGGTGAGGTGACCGCCGCGCCGTCGTCCGGCGGGGCCCTCGAGGGGTCCACCGGGGCCGCGAGCGTGCCTGAGCCCACGCGGGCGCACCCCACCTACCACCCCGAGGTCGTGGACGGCCCGCTGTCGGTGCGGGCTCTCCTCCGGGTGGACGAGGCGCTGCGCCTGGCCGACGCCGCGACCGGCCTGACCTTCAGTGTCTACATCGGAGAGTTGGGCGAGGACTCGCGGGAGACCGCGCAGCGGCTGCACGCCCGCCTGGCGGACCCCGACGTGAGCGTCCTGATCGCCGTCTCGCCGAACGAGCGGGTGCTCGAGATCGTGACCGGCTCCCGGGCCCGCAAGCGGATCCTGGATCGCGACGCCCACCTCGCGGCCAAGTCGATGGTGGCCGCGTTCGCCGGTGGTGATCTGGGCGGCGGAATCGTCGCCGGTATCGCCCAGCTGGCTGACCACGCCGGTCGCGGTCCCACCGACGACTGAGCCGGGGCGTCACGGCGGATCGCCCCTGACCTGATCGACCCCACCGGTCGGATCGACCCACGGTGGCCCGGTGCCCTCGACGCGGAGCGGCGCCCGATGCGGATCAGGCGGTGCGACGCGGATCAGGCGGTGCGACCGGCCTGGGTCAGGCGGTCGGGTCGAGGGTCGGGCGGGCGAAGCTCAGGCGGTCGAGGATCGGGCGAGAGATCCAGCCACTCGGCCCAGCGCGGGTCGGGGGCCCGGTGCCCGAGGACGCGCCAGGCGAGCCCCTTCGGCGCCGCGGGGACCACATGAAGACGCCAACCGAGCTCGGCTGGCGTCCGGTCTCCTTTGAGGTGGTTGCACCGGGCACACGCGGCCACCACGTTGTCCCACTGATGCGCCCCGCCCCGGCTGCGGGGCACCACGTGGTCGATGGTCTCCGCCACCCCCCGGCAGTAGGCGCACCGCCCTCCGTCGCGCGCGAAGATCGCGCGCCGGGACAGCCCCACGTACGGTCGGTAGGGCACGCGGACGTAGTTGGTCAGCCGGATGACCAGAGGCACGGGCAGCGAGATGCGCTCGCTGTGGAAGACCCCGTCGCCGTCGGCGATACAGACGGCCTTGGCGGAGAGGACGAGGATCGCCGCTCGGCGGACCGACACGACTCCCAACGGCTCGTACGTCGCGTTGAGGACAAGCGCGGACGAGTTGGCCGGGGGTCGTATGTCAGGCATCGTCCGCCCTCCGCGGTCGTCCGAATCTGATAAGGGTCGTGAAACCATCGTCCACGACACGGCCCCGCTCGGCGAGCCCCCTTTCGGTAAAGGTGGGGTGACATCGCGCGCCGTGGTCGGCGTAAAGGTGACCAACACGGCCCGGAAACCGGCGCGACCGGCGACCGGCGGGCCTCGACCGGCGGGGCCTCGACCGGCGGACGTCGGCCGACGTGGCCCTGACCACCGTGGCCGTGACCATTGCGGCCCGGGCTGGCACGATCGCAGCCGTGACTGGGACCATCGCCCCGACCGCGGACACCGCCCCCGCCTGCGCCGCCACCGACTGGTTCTGCCACTGGATCTTCTCCCTGACGGGCGAGCGTTGGTTGGCTGAGGCCGGTTACTATGCGGTGCTCAAGCCAGCACGGATCGTGTTGATCGTTCTCGGCGCGATCGTGCTGCACGTGGTGGCCCGACGCATGCTGCGCCGCCTCACCCAGCGGGCCGGCAACTCCCGCCGCGGCCTGTTCCGCCCGTTGCGGCAGCGCGCGGCGGCCGAGCCCGACACCGCCAGCGGGCTTCGCGCGGAGCGGCGCCGGCAGCGCGCGGAGGCGCTGGGCTCGGTGCTCCGCACCGTCATCTCGGTGACGATCTTCTCCGTCGCCATCATGCTCGTGCTCGGCGAGCTCGGGATCGACCTGGCCCCGCTCATCGCCAGTGCCGGCATCCTCGGCGTCGCCCTCGGCTTCGGCGCCCAGAACCTGATCAAGGACTACATCGCCGGCCTGTTCATCCTCATCGAGGACCAGTTCGGCGTCGGCGACAACGTCGACGTCGGCGAGGTCAGCGGCATCGTCGAGGAGGTCGGGCTGCGCATCACGACGATCCGCGACCTTCAGGGCGTGATCTGGTACATCCGCAACGGCGAGATCATGCGGGTGGGCAACCGCAGCCAGGGCTGGGCCGTGGTCGTGGTCGACGTGCCGGTCGGCTTCGCCGGGGTCGAGGAGGCGACCGAGGTGCTGCGCGCCGCCGCGGCCACGCTCGTCGAAGACCCCGAGTGGGCCGACGACCTGCTCAGCGCGCCCGAGGTGCTCGGCGTGGAGCAGGTCACGATCGAGGGCGCGGTCGTCCGGACCACGGTGAAGACCGTCCCCGCCGCACGCTGGCGGGTGGCCCGCGAGCTGCGCCGCCGGCTCACCGAGGCGCTGGAGTCGGCCGGCATCGCCGAGCACCTCCGGCAGTACCTCCGCCCCCGGCTGTCGTCCGAGCCGACCGCCCAGCCGGGTCGCCCCGGCGCCTGACGCCCGGCGACGCCGGAGGGACGCCCTCGGCGCGCCGGATGCCAGCCGGGACACCGACGCGCCGGGAAGGACGCCTTTCCGACACTTGATAGCCAGACCCGACACTCGACCAGCCAGGCCCGACACTCGACCAGCCAGGCCCGACACTCGACCAGCCAGGCCCGACACTCGATTGACCAGGAAAGACGCCTTCCCGACACCAGCGGCGGGGAAGGTGGGCGTGCATACATAGGGATTTCACTTGTTCATCCCTTGAGGGCTCGCGCAGAGCCGCCGGCGCCACTATCGTCCATTCGGCGATGCTTGTCAGCCGAACAGGCAGGCCGAGCTAGCACCTTCGGCGAGCCACCGGTGGCCGCCGAGGGCGGGACGGGCGATACGGCTCGTCCGACACCGACGCCCGCCGAAAGCCGCCCGGACGGCGGAGCGACCGTTGACGCTGGCCGAGGGGGTCTTCCGACCGTGCACGCCGACCGCCCAACGCGGTACCGCGACGTGTTCGCGTCCGGCGAGTTCCGCGCGCTCTACGTCGGCAGCGTGCTGTCGTGGGTGGGCGACTACGCGGCCCGGGCCGCGGTGACCGCCATGGTCTACCAGCACACCGGCTCACCCGCCGCCAGCGCCGCCGCCTTCGCCGTCAGCTTCGCCCCGTGGCTGCTCGGCGGGTCGGTGCTCGTCGCGGTGGCCGAGCGGTACCCGTACCGGAGCGTCATGGTCTGGTGCGACGTGGCGCGCACGGCGGGCATGGCCGTCCTGGCCGTCGTGGGGGCCTCGCTGGGCCTGCCGACGCTGTTCGCCCTCCTGCTGCTGTGCGCCCTGTTCGGTCCGCCCTTCGACGCCGCCCGCTCGGCGACCATGCCGCAGGTCCTGGGTCGGGACCGGTACGTCGCCGGGGTGAGCCTCACCCTGGCCACCGCTCCCCCCGCCCAGGTGATCGGCTACGTCTCGGGTGCGGCGATCTCCGCCGTCGAGCCCCGGCTGGCCCTGGCGCTCAACGCGGTGACGTTCGTGCTCTCCGCCGTCCTGGTGCGGTTCGGCGTACGGTGGCGCGACCCCGCGCTGCGGCCGGATCGGCGCAGCGGACTGCTGCGCGAGACCGGGGATGGCTTCCGGCTGGTCTTCACCAACCCGGCCCGGCGCGCGCTGGTCCTCCTGGTCTTCGCCGCGTCGCTCTTCGCGGTCGTGCCTGAGGGCCTGGGCGCGGTCTGGGCCGACCACCGGTCCGACGAGCTCGGCCGGGCGTGGGCCCAGGGCATGATCATGGGGGCGGTCCCCGCGGGCATGGTGCTCGGCGCGCTCGCGGCGGGCCGGCTGCTGCGCCCGTCGTGGCGGCGGCACGCGGTGCGGCCGCTGGCGCTCGCGACCCCGCTGGTCCTGGTACCGACGATCATCGATCCACCGATCGTGGTGACGGCGGCGCTCACCCTCGCCTCCGGATTCGCCGTGGGGGCGCTGGTGCCGGTGGCCAACGGCGAGTTCGTGCTGACCCTGCCGTCGGCGTACCGGGCGCGGGCCTTCGGCGTGGTCTCCGCCGGGCTGCAGGTGCTGCAGGGCTCCGCGGTGCTCGCCGCCGGCGCCCTCGCCCAGCGGGCCGACCTGCCGCTGGTCGTCGGGCTGTGGAGCCTCGGTGGGGTCGTGCTCACGGCCGCCCTGCTGGCGGCGTGGCCGTCGCCGGCCACCTTCGCCGACGCGCAGGCGCGGGCGCTGGACGGCGCCGAGGACGAGGCGGCCCGCCCGGAACCGGCCGTACGGTCCGAGCCGCCGACGCGGCTGGACCAGTCGCCCCGGCTGGAGCCGTCGGCCTGACGCCCCGGGTGTGAACGGGACCACCCCGGCGTCGGCGGACCGCAGCGGCTGACCTGGCACGATTGAGCGGTGAGCAACTCCGACGCTGGCCAGGTCACCTTCTACGAGGCCGTGGGGGGCGAGCCGACCTTCCGCAAGCTGGTGGCGAAGTTCTACGAAGGGGTCGCGACCGACCCCGTGCTGCGCCCGCTCTACCCCGAGGAGGACCTCGGCCCGGCCGAGGAGCGGCTGCGGCTGTTCCTCATGCAGTACTGGGGCGGGCCGACCACCTACTCGCAGCAGCGCGGGCACCCCCGCCTACGCTTGCGCCATGCCCCGTACAAGATCGGGCCGGTCGAGCGGGACGCCTGGCTGCGCAACATGCGGGTGGCGGTCGACTCGCTGAACCTCGACCCCGAGCACGAGCAGACCCTGTGGCAGTACCTCGAGCGGGCCGCCCTGCACATGGTCAACAGCTTCGAGTAGCCGACCGGCGCCGCGACCATTCCGGGACTACCGTCCTCTGTGGACGCAAGCCGGCGCCGGCCGTCGGTCGGCGACCCGTGACCCGGGCGACCGGAGGCCGGTGATCACAGCGGCGGGGTCGTCGGGGAGTCGAGCCACAGGTCGATGAGCTCGGTGAAGTCCCGGCCCGTGTGCTCGTTGACGAAGGCGGTGAACGCGCCCCGATCGACCTGGGTGTTGCGCTGTTGCTGCACCCAGTCGCGCCCCAGCGCGAAGAACGCCTCGTCGCCGATCTGCTGGTGGATCGCGCGCAGCATCAGCGCGGGCCCCATGTAGACGTTGGACTCGGCGAACCGGTCGGGATCGAAGCGGCCGGGCGGGCCCGCCTGCGCCCGGGCCCGGCGGTCGATGTCGTGCGCCCAGGCGAAGACCCGATCCGCCGGCGCCAGGCCCTCGTCGATGACCCAGAGCAGCTCGCAGTACATGGCCCAGCCCTCGTTGAGCCAGAGCCCGGTCCAGTCCGTCGGGGTGACCGAGTTGCCGAACCAGTGGTGGGCGTACTCGTGCAGCAGGACCTCGGCGATGGTGTCCTCGTCGGCCAGAACGCCCACGTCACCCCCGAAGGTGATCATTTGCTGGGTCTCCATGGCCGACGTCGACTCGACGACGACCACCCCGCCGGAGGGGAACGGGTAGGGGCCGAACCGCTCGGTGAGCCAGGCCAACAGCTCCGGGCTGCGCCGCATCGCCGGCTCGAGCGCTTCGTCCCGTCCCGTGCGCAGCCAGTACGTGAGCGGGACCCCGTCCTCGCTCTCGTCGCTGATCATCGTGTACTCGCCGATGGCGAGGGTGGTGAGGTAGGCGGCCACCGGGTCGGTCGACCGCCAGTGGAAGGTGCGGTGGTCACCCTCGCTGCCTGGCCAGACGAGCGACCGTCGGGCGGCGGTATGGCCGAGGAAGGTACCGCTGGCCACCGCGGACAGGCCCTCCGGCACCGTGACCCGGATGTCGTACACCGCCTCGTCGGAGGGCATGTCGTTGACGGGGTACCAGGTGCTCGCGCCGTACGGCTCCTGCATCGTCCACAGCTCGCCGTCCGGGGTCACCCGCAGGCCCAGCCCCTCGGTGAAGTCGCTGCGCCGCGACGGCATGGGCACGGGCTCCGGCGTGCCCCGGTAGCTCACCACGAGCGTGACCCGCTGGTCGGCGTTCAGCTCCCGTGCCACCCGCAGGTCGCTACCGTCCCACTCCGGCGTCACCGGCGCGCCGTCGAGCGTGGCGCTGTCCACCGTGTACTGGTCGGAGAAGTCGAGAGTGATCTCCGGGACGTCCGTCACGGCCCGGATCAGGATGGTGGCGACGCCGGTGAGCTGCTCGTTCGTCGGGTCCCAGGCCAGATCCAGCCCGTAGGCCAGCACGTCCAGCGACGCGTTGCCGTAGTCGGGATACAGCGGGTCCCGCACGACCTCCGAGCGGCCGTTCTCGACGTCGAGGCCGGCGAACCGGTCCAGCCCGGTGGTCCCGCCCGTCGAGGGCGCGGGGCCGTCGTCTCCAACCGAGGGCGGCTCGGGTGTGCAACCGGCCAGCAGCAGGCCGACGGCGAGGACGGCGAGTGGGGTTCGGGAACGGCCGGGGGCGGTCACAGCGCGAGCCTACTGGCCGGCCGGGCGCGCCGCCGTCCCCCGGGCGAGCACGGGGCGGTCAGAGCAGCGCGCCGTCGTCGTACAGCCAGTCGACGAAGGCGGCCGTGACCGCGGCGGCGCAGTCGATCAGCTCGTCCAGCAGGCGGTCGTGGACACCCGACTGCAGCGGCACCTGGATCTCCGCGTAGATCGGCAGCATGCCCCGCTCGGTGACGTCGCCGACGTACGCCTTGCAGAACCGACGGGTGTGGTTCCACTCGTTGACCACCCGGTAGGCCCGGTCGGCCCAGTCGGGCGAGACGGTGGCGTGGGGTCGGCCCCGCATGACGAGGATCTCGTCCTCCGGGCCCTCGATGGCGAAGAGCACCGCGTGGCGCTCCCACATCGCCAGCAGGCTGCCGTCGGCGTCGGTGAGGTAGCGGATCTCGAGCCGGTCGAGCGCCTCACGGACGCGGCGCATGGACAGCGGCCGGACGGTGTCGGGCATGCGCTGGGCCGGGACAGGGCTCCTGGACGCCGAGCCGGTCGGCTTGCCGAACCGGTCCAGCTGGTCGGCCCGATCGGACGAGGATTCGCTCATTGCCACCGACCGGGCGAACAGCTCGGACAGGGTCGCGGTCGTCAGCAGATCAGAATCCGACCGATTGCGGGATCGGAACCGCTGCCCGCTCAACCAGGACCACCATGCCATGGGCGTGCGCCCCTCCATCCTCGTAGCACCCCGGGTCGGCGTCCGCGGGCACAGGGTCGCCATGCGGCGCGGAAGTCGCCAACGCTATCTGGATCTACAGCCCCTGGTTGGTCGGGCTGTTCGTATGAACCGACATCATCTGAACGTGCCGGGTCATCCGTCAACCCCTCGGCTCATCCGAAGGGGCGAGATCGGACGATACCAGGCCGAACCGTACCGACTCGATATCCCAATCCAGGCCATGGTGCGTCTCACTGCCACGACGTCGATACTCTCTGTGTCGGCGCTCACGCCGAAACCCATTGTGTCGGCGCTCACACTGTCCGGTTTGGCACCCACTGTTTCGCGGCCCACTGTTTCGTGGCCGACTGTTTCGGCAGCCGCTGTTTCGGCACCCACTGTTTTGGCGGTCACTGTTTCGGTGCCCAGGGGTTCGTCGCTCATCGTCGCCCGGGGCGCCGGGTCGAGCAGGCCGGTCCGGACGAGGGCCTGGACCATCCGTTGAGGAATCTCGATCCGCTCGCCGTCGTCGCCGGTGACCACGATCGCCACGTGGTCGAGCAGCGCGTCCCGCAGGGCCCGCTCCCCCACGGCCCGGCCGTTGACGCCCTCGGTCATGGCCTGCCGGACCGTCCGGGCGGCCGCATGGGCAAGCCGCCGCACCTCGGCAACCGGGATGTGCTCCACCGTCCGCCCCGGTGAGGACGGCACCGGCCACCGCCACGCCTCGTCCCGGCGGGCCAGCTCGCCCACCTCACCGGCGGCCAGGGCCCGGGCGAGGTCGGCGGCGCGGACCGTGATGTCGGAGGGTGGGGGCTGCGACAGCCGCCGCCCGACCAGCACCCGGAACGGCAGCATCGCCCACGCGCAGCCCGACCCGTTCGGCTCGGGTCGCAGCCGCACCACGGCGGCCGGGTCCAGGCGCAGCAGCCGCGAGACGAACTGCGCCAGCTCGGGCCGGTCCGCCGCCGCGATCACGGCACCTCAGGCCATCCAGTCGGCGAGGAACGCCCGCTCCGCGTCGGTGAGCCGGCGGGGCGCCCCGGTGGCGGAGTTGATCGGCACGCAGACCGACCGGGCCCGGGAGGCGAGCGTGCCCGCGTCGAAAAGCTCGTACGCCACGGTCAGCCGGCTCGCCCGCACCTCCTCCACCCACAGCTCGATACGCACCGCCGGGGGGCGTGGCCTTCCGTCCGGCCCGGTGCCGTAGGTGACCGGCCGCAGGTAGTCGATCTCGTGCCGCGCGATGACGATGCCCTCCTCAAAGGAGGTCAGCCCGCCCTCGCGCGCGCCGAGGAAGAACAGCGCCACGCGCGCTTCCTCGTAGAGCGTGAGGAAGCGCGCGTTGTTGACGTGCCCGTACGCGTCCAGATCGGACCAGCGCAGCGCGCACTCGTGTACGAACCGCATCGAGCTGTCTCAGTCGCGCGTGAGCCGGCGGTGGGTGACCCGGTGGGGCCGCGCCGCCTCGGGGCCGAGCCGCTCGACCTTGTTCTTCTCGTACGCCTCGAAGTTGCCCTCGAACCAGAACCACTTCGCCGGGTCCTCGTCGTCGCCCTCCCAGGCGAGGAT
>Ga0310834_100385_pt1 | contig 55266 bp, 42 predicted proteins | sample SM_ome_2_FD_201314 | JGI IMG/M metagenome (GOLD analysis project Ga0310834, IMG submission 201314) | Sorghum-adapted microbial communities enriched on stacked mutant (SM) sorghum from Joint BioEnergy Institute, Emeryville, California... ...
CCGATCCAGCCCCCGGGCTCGCAACCGGGCGGGATGGCGAAGACCGCGGAGCCGATCGGGGTGGTCCACTCGTTGAGCAGGTCCCGCTCGGCGAGGCGGCGTTGGATCGGCAGGAACTGCCGGTCGACGTCGGCCTGGTACGCCGCGAAGATGAGCCCGCAGTCCGCCCGCCCGTCCGCGTCCGGCGGCTCGTCGTAGTTGTACGAGCGGCGAAAGATCCTCAGCCGGTCGTCGGTCACCCGGGCCCGGGTCACGTGCGCGAAGTCCGGCATGACCGGCAGCCCCGCCTCGTTCAGTGCGGAGAAGTCGGGCTCGTCGTGCTCATGCTGCCCGGTCAACGGCGCTCCGGTGTCCAGCCTCCGGCCGATGACGAGTTCCTTGTCGGCCCGGCCGAGCATGTCCCAGGTCTCCAGCTCGACCCTGATCCGCCGCAGGACCAGCGTCGTGCCGTTGCGTAGCCAGTCCGGGCCGTCGTTGATCCAGACCGACCGTTCGAAGGCGGAGGTGCCGGGCCGGGGGTTGGCGGTGCCGTCGAGCTGTCCCATGATGTTGCGCTGGGTGTGTCCCGAGGCCTGTGCGCCCCGGCTGCGCCGGAAGCCCCGTTGCACCCACCGGACCGTGGCGAACGGCCGGCTGTCCTTGATGAGGATCCGCTGCGCGTGCGTGACCGTCAGCGGATCGTCGGCGCAGATCTGCAGCAGAAGGTCACCGCCGGACCAGGCCGGTTCCAGGCGGTCGATGTCGAAGGGGGGCAGTTCGGTGACCGAGGGTGGTCGCCGGTCGTCCCTGCCGGCTGCCGCGTACAGGCCGGGCCCGAACCCGAACGTGATGGTGAGCCGGGCCGGTAGGACGGCCAGTTCCGGTTCGGTGTCGGCCAGCGGCGCGCGGCCCTGGGTCAGCCGGGCGGCGTCGTCGGTGAGCAGCCGCATCAGCCGGACCAACGCCGCCCGGTCGGTTCCCGGGCGGAGGGTGAACGCGACGAACGCCGCGTGTGCCTGAGGTTCGGTGGCGACGCCGGCCTGCCGGGGGCCGTGGAAGGGCTCGACATCGGTGCCGATGGTGGTGCCGGCGAGCGGGTCGGCGGTGGAGGGTGCGGCTGTCTGCCGGCCGGTGATGGCCGCGGTGACGCCTGCCGCGGTGACGACGGCGCCGCCAACGCCCAGGGCGCCTCCGGCGAGCAGCCGCCGCCGGCTCAGTGGTCGGGTCTGGGGACGGTCTGTCACGGCGCCGGACTCCCGGCCGTCGCCTGGCCGTGGCTCATCGGCATGCCCGGATCCGGGTCGTAGCTCTCCTGCGCACCGGTGAACGGCTTGGCCACGGCGGTGAACCCAACGGACCTCCCGTCAGCGAGGGTGAGTGTGAAGGCCAGTTCGTCGCCGGCCCGGACCGGCTGACTCAGGTCCGTCAGCATCAGGTGGTCACCGCCGGGCTCCAGGACGTGGCGGGTGCCGGCCCTGATCGTGATGCCGCCCGCCTTGGGCTGCATGACCATCGCGCCGTCTTTCATGACCATCTCGTGCAGTTCCACCGGGGAGACGGTGGTACGCACGTCGACGACGGTGACATCGGTGTCGGTGTCGTTGACGATGATGCCGAACGCGGCGGTCATGCCGCCGTCGGCCGCCTTGACCCAGGCGTCCCGCACCGTGACGGTGTCGGCGCTCGTCGACGGGACCGGGCGGGGCGTGGCCCCCGGTCCGCCGGCCGTGTCGCATCCCGCGACGGCGAGCACGGTCGCCACGGTCGCGGCCAACGCCCCCAGCCGTCCTCGCGCCCTCGGCGATACCGACCTGCGCATGTGTGCTTCCTCCGGTTCTGGTCACCTGCACTACTACTAGTCGTCGTAGATCGGCGACCGGTTCCCCACCCTCGGAGCACCTCACAGGGAAGAGGCCTGGCGGCCGGTGGCAGTGGTGCCACCCGAGATGTCGTGCCAGCCGGGGAACAAAGCCCATCGGCAGCAAGAGTGCCGGCCGGGAGGTTTCTTCGCCGGCGGCCGGACGCGCCGGCGCGCTGACGGGCCCGCGGGCACGTACGGACGAACGGCCGGGCGGCCCTCACGGGGCGTGCGCCGGGGCGGCCGGACCGGCACCCGGGGACGGGGAGGGCCCCGTCGCCCGGGGCCGCTCACCCCGTCCCGACGCCCCGGCGGGCGCGTTCCCGTCGCGGGTCCGGGATCGGCACGGCCGCGAGCAGGGACCGGGTGTACTCGTGGGTCGGGTTGTCGTACAGCGTGTCCGAGTCGGCGATCTCCACGATCTCGCCGCCGCGCATCACCGCCACCCGGTCGCACAGGTGGCGGACGACCGCGAGGTCGTGCGCGATGAACAGGATCGTCAGACCCAGCCGCTCGCGCAGGTCGTGGAAGAGGTTGAGCACCTGCGCCTGCACCGAGACGTCGAGGGACGACACCGGCTCGTCGCAGATCAGCAGTTTCGGCTCCAGCGCGATGGCACGGGCGATGGCGATGCGCTGGCGCTGGCCGCCGGAGAAGGACCGCGGGTAGCGGTCGAGGTGCTCCTCCTCGAGGCCGACCATCCGGAGCAGTTCCAGGGCGCGCCGACGCAGCGCGGCCCTACCCGTCACCAGCCCGTGCACCAGCAGGGGCTCGCTGACCGCCTCGCCCACCGGCATCCGCGGGTTGAGCGACGAGTACGGGTCCTGGAACACCATCTGCATGTCCCGGCGCAGGGAGCGCAGCTCGCGGCCGGAGGCACCCAGCACGTCCCGACCGTCGAGGACGACGCGACCGGAGTCGGCCGGCAGCAGACGGGCGACGCAGCGCGCGGTGGTCGACTTGCCCGATCCGGACTCCCCCACCAGGCCGAGGATCTCGCCCCGGTCGAGGGTGAACGAGACGCCCTTCACCACCGTCACCGGCGGCGACCGGTATCCGGTCGGGAACGACTTGACCAGGTTCTCCACCCGCAGCAAGGTCATTGCTCAGACCTCCGTGACCTGTTCGGCGTGACGGGTTGCGACGTGGCAGGCGACCCGGTGGGCCGCCGCCCGGGGCAGCAGCAGCGGGACCTCGCTGCGGCAGGCGTCGACCGTCGACGAGCAGCGGGGGTGGAACGCGCAGCCGTCGGGACGCTGCGCGGGGGTCGGCACCTGGCCGCCGATGGTGGGCAGCCGTCCCTGGTGCCGCTCGTCGATCCGCGGCACCGCCGCGAGCAGCCCGCGCGTGTACGGGTGGCGGGCCCGCCCGAAGATCTCGTCCACCGGTCCCTGCTCGACCTCGCGACCGGCGTACATGACCACCACCCGCTGCGCGAACCCGGCGACGATGCCCAGGTCGTGGGTGATGAGCAGGACCGCCATCCGGCGCTCGGCGGCGATCTCGTCCAACAGGGAGAGGACCTGCGCCTGGATGCGCACGTCGAGCGCGGTGGTCGGCTCGTCGGCGATCAGCAGGTCGGGTTCGGCGATCACGGCGATCGCGATGACCACCCGCTGCCGCATCCCGCCGGAGAACTGGTGCGGGTAGTCGTCGAAGCGGCGGGCCGCGTCCCGCACGCCGAGCCGGGCCAGCAGGTCGATGGCCCGGCGGCGGGCCTCGGCGCGCCTGACCCCCCGGATCAGCAGCGGTTCCATCACCTGACGCCCGATGGTCATCACCGGGTTGAGCGAGGACAGCGGATCCTGGAAGACCAGTCCGATCCGGTTGCCGCGCACCTGCCGCAGGATCCGGCGCGACGCGCCGACGAGCTCCTGGCCGTCGAGCCTGACCGAGCCGGTCACGCGGGCCGTCGGCAGCAGTCCGAGGATGGCCTGGGCCGTCACCGACTTGCCGGAACCCGACTCGCCGACCAGCGCCACCCGTTCCCCGGGCGCCACGGTCAGGTCAAGTCCGTCGATGACCCGGACCGGCCCGGACGGCGTGTCGAAGTCGACCCGCAGGTCGCGGACCGTGAGCAGCTCGGTCATGCCTTCCCTCCGTTGCCCAGGGTGGGGTCGTTGCGCACCCGCAGCCGGTCGCCGACCAGGTTGAACGCGATGGCCGTCAGCGCGATCGCGGCACCCGGCAGTGCCACCACCCACCAGCCGTTGACCACGTTGTTGCGGCCGGCGGCGACGAGCGCGCCCCACTCGGCCGACGGCGGTTGCGCGCCGACGCCGACGAAGGAGAGCCCGGAGATCACCAGGATCACCGCGGCCACGTCGAGGGTGATCTGCACGTACAGGGTGTCCAGCGAGTTGGGCAGCACGTGCCGGGTGATCAGCCGCCACCGGGACATGCCGATCGACCGGGCCGCGTCGACGTACTCGGCGTGCAGGGTCTCCCGTACGAGGGTGCGGACCAGTCGGGCGTACCCGGGCCACCAGGTCAGGGCCAGCGCGATGACCGCCGACTCCAGGCTCGGGCCCATCGCGGCGGCCAGGCCGAGCGCGAGGATCATCGCGGGGAACGACAGCCCGATGTCGCAGATCCGCATCAGGATCTCGTCGACGATCCGCCCGCCGAGTGCCGCCGCGGTGCCGAGCACCACCCCGATGACGGTGGCCACGGCGATGACCACGAACGTGGCCAGCAGTGTCACCCGGGCACCGGCGAGAACCCGGCTGAACACGTCGCGACCGTCCGCGTCCGTGCCGAACCAGTGCTCCGCGCTCGGCGGCTGCAGGCTCTGGTCGAGGGCGACCCGGTAGGGGTCGTGCGGGGCGACGAAGGGGCCGACCACCGCGACGAGAATCACCAGCGCCGCCACCACCACGGCGGCGCGCTCCAGCCAGTCGCCGACGCGGAGGCGACGACGCCGGGACACCAGGGGGACCGGTGGGACCGGGGGAGCTGCCATGCGTTACACCCCTGCCCTTCGCAACTGGGGATCGAGCCACAGGTGGACGAGGTCCACCAGGAAGTTGGCGATGACGAACGCGACGCCGATCACGAGCACCACCGCGACGACGGCGAACAGGTCGTTCTGCAGGACGGCGTTGACCGCGTACGCACCGATGCCCGGCCGCCCGAAGATCGACTCGACCAGGACGGTGGAGCTGAGCATCCAGCCGAGCTGCATGCCGATGATCGTGCTGCTGGGCACCAGCGCGTTGCGCAGCCCGTGTCGGATCACCACGCGCCACTCGGAGGCGCCCTTGGCCCGGGCCAGGGTGACGAAGTCCCGGTCCAACGCGCTGATCATGGTCGAGCGCAGCGTCCGGGCCACCACCGCGACGAACGGTGCGGCCAGGGTCACGGCCGGCAGCACCAGGTGGGCCAGCGCGTCGGAGAACGCGCCGAGGTCTCCGGCCAGCAGTGCGTCCACGGTCACCATGCCGGTCCGCTCCGGCACGGAGACCCCGAACGACAGCCGCCCGGTGAGCGGGAACACCTGCCACTGCGCGGCCAGCAGGTACTGCAGCATCAGCCCCAGCCAGAAGACCGGGACCGCCGCGCCGAACATCACGATCAGCCGGGCCGCCAGGTCGGCCGCCCGCCCGCGCCGTGCCGCCGAGATCACCCCGAGCGGCACGGCGACGAGCAGGTTGACCAGCATCGCGGCGAGGACGAGTTCCACCGAGGCGGGGAGAACGTCGGCCAGGTCGGCGGTGATCGGTCGGCTGGTGAACAGCGAGGTGCCGAGGTCGCCGTGCGCCAGCCGGGACAGGTGCCGGCCGAACTGCACCAGCAGCGGCTCGTCCAGACCCAGCCGTTCCCGGGCCTGCGCCACCTGCTCCGCGGTGGCGTTGCGACCGGCGGCGGTCCGGGCGGGATCACCCGGAACCACCTGCGCCATGAGGAACACGATCGCCGCCAGTCCGAACAGGACCAGGGCCATCAGACCCAGGCGCCGAACGATGAACCGGAGCATCGTCCTCCCTTCCTTCGGCAGTACGTCCGCGCCCGGTTACCGGTCGAGCTGGATGGCGTAGACGTCGACGGTCTGGTGGTGCGCGGTCCGGTACCGGTATCCGGAGACGTCCGCGCGCAGCACCGTGACGTACTGCGGGTTGGCGAAGTTGATCGAGGCGAAGTCCTTGGCGATCAACTGCTGCGCCTCGGCGTACAGGGCGCACCGCTGCTGCTGGTCCGGAGTCTGCTGGGCCTGCCGAACCAGCGTGTCGACCCGGCTGTTGGCGTAGCCGCCGTAGTTGTAGCCGTTGCCGATGAACTGCGAGTCGAAGTTCGTCGACAGCACGGCGTGCGGGTCCGGGAACATCGGGAAGGCGTAGATCATGCCGATGTCCGGCGTCGTGTCGTTGCTCTTGATCATGTCGACGTACGCCGGGAAGGTCACGCCCTTGAGCTCCAGCTCGATGCCGATCTCCCGCAGCGCGGACTGCAGCAGCGTCCCGGCCCGCTTGTGCTCGTTGATCACCGGCAGGTACGTCATCGTCAGCTTGACGTTGGACAGGCCGGACTCGGCCAGCGCCTGCCTGGCCTTCTCCAGGCTGTACTCCGGCTGGACGACGGTGGCGTCGTGGCACGGCATCGCCGTCGGCAGCGGGCCCTGGGCCGGCTTGCCGGCGCCGTAGAGGATGTCCTTGACGTGCGACGCGTAGTCGTACGCGTGGGACACCGCCTCCCGCAGCTTCGGGTTGGCGGTCGGCCCGCCCTTCATCTTGAAGAAGCCGTAGAGCTGGACCAGCGTGTCGGCCTTGTCGACCACGAACTCGGGGTTGCCCTCGAAGGTCTGCCAGTCGACCGGGTCGATGTCCATGGCGATGTCGATGTCGCCCTGGCGCAGCGCGTCGCGCTGGGTCGCCGCCTCGGGCAGGTAGCGGAAGACGACCTTCTGCGCCTGCTTGTCGAAGCCGCCCCAGTAGTCGGCGTAGCGCTCGAAGACCGCCTCCTGGTTCGCCTGGTAGCTGACCAGCTTGTACGGGCCGGAGCCGGCGTCGTGGTTGGCCAGCCAGCTCTTGCCGTCGTCGGACCCGGCGTTGCTCTGCACGAGCTTGCTGTTGAGCACGTACACCCGGGACAGGGCGTTGATGAACGGCGCGTACGGCCGCGACAGCCGGATCGTCAGATGGGTGTCGTCGGCGACCTCGGTCGACTCGTACGCCTGCAGCTCGGCGGCGACACCGGTGTTCAGCTTCTTGATCCGGTCGAGGGTGAACCTGACGTCCTCGGCCGTCAGCTTCGCCCCGTCGTGGAACGTGACGTCGTCGCGCAGCTCCACGCTGATGGACGTCGCGTCGGAGGACACCTCCCACTTCGTGGCCAGCTCGCCGGTCAGCTGACCGTCCGGCGTGAAGTCCACGAGGGTGTCGTAGAGCGGCGTGACGACCTCGTCCACCGTGGAGTTGTCCGCCTGGATCGGGTCGAAGCTCGCCGGCGGTTCGTTCTCCGCGATGATCAGTGTCCTGCTGCGCTGGTCGGCGCCGGCGTCACCGCCGCCCTTGGCGGTGCACCCGGTGAGGACCAGCGCGCCGCACAGCAGCGCCGTCCCCACCCGGAGCACCCGGGGTCGGAAATCCGTATGCATCTCTCTTCGTCATCCTTTCTGGGGGGTGCGGGAGGAATCGGTGGTCCGTGACGGCGCCAACGCCGCGGGGTCCACCTCGGCCAGCAGATGCCACAGGTGGGCGATCGTCTCCGTGCCGCGGGCGAAGTTGGTCAGCGACAGGTACTCGTTGGGGGCGTGTTCGTTCTGGTCGGGCAGCCCGAAGCCGAGCAGCAGCACCTCGACCCCGAGCACCCGCTGGAACAGCTCGACGATCGGCACCGAGCCGCCCTCGCGGGTGAAGACCGGCGCGATGCCGTAGCCGGCGGTGTAGGCCCGGGCCGCGACCTCCAGCACCGGGTGGTCCCGGTCGATGACCGCGGGCGGGCCGCCGTGCTGCGGCGTCACCTCGACCCGGACGGTCGGCGGGGCCAGCGCCCGCAGCCGGTCGGCGACCAGCGCCGTGATCTCCTCCGGCCGCTGGTCGGGCACCAGCCGGCAGGAGATCTTGGCGGTGGCCCGCGCCGGCACGATCGTCTTGCTGCCCTCGCCGGTGTAGCCGGAAACCAGACCGTTGACCTCCAGCGTCGGGCGGGTCCAGAGCCGCTCCAGGGTGCCGAAGCCGGCCTCGCCGTCCGGCTTCGGCACCCCGATCGACGCACACCAGTCCGCCTCGTCGAACGGCAGCGCGGCCAGTTCGGCCCGCTGCCAGGCCGGCAGCGGCACCACCCGGTCGTAGAACCCGGGCACCGCCACCCGGCCGTCGGCGTCGTGCAGCGCCGCCAGCATCCGGGCCAGCACCAGCGCCGGGTTCGCCACCCCGCCGCCGTACTTGCCGGAGTGCAGGTCGTGCGTGGGCCCGGTGACGGTGACCTCCAGGCAGGCCAGCCCGCGCATGCCGACGCAGATCGACGGCTGCTCCGGACCCAGCATCGACGTGTCGCTGACCACCACCAGGTCGCAGGCGAACTCGTCGGCGTGCGCGGCCAGGTGGGCGGCCAGGCCCGCCGATCCGGTCTCCTCCTCGCCGTCGAAGAGGAAGCGCAGGTTGACCGGAAGCCCGCCGGTCGTGCTGAGCCAGGCCCGTGCGGCGGCCAGGTGGGCCACCAGCCAGCCCTTGTCGTCGGCGGCGCCGCGGGCGACCAGCCGGTCGCCGGTGACCGTCGGCACGAACGGCGGAGAGTCCCAACCCTCGACCGGGTCCTCCGGCTGGACGTCGTAGTGGCAGTACACCAGGACCGTCGGCCGGTCCGGCCCGGCGCCCAGCCAGGAGGCGGTGACGATGGGGTGCCCGGAGGTCCTGATGACCCGGGCGTCGGTCAGCCCGAGGGCGGTGAGCTGCCGGGCGACCCAGTCCGCCGCCCGGTGCACCTCGTCGGCCCGAGCCGGGTCGGCCGAGACCGACTCGATGCGCAGGAACGCGTCGAGTTCGGCCAACCAGCGTCCCCGGTCGGCCCGTAGCTGCTTCAGGACGGCGGACACGCGGATCACGCCCCCTGCGCCGCGGCGACCAGGTCGGGGTGGACGAAGACGCCGTCCTCGCAGATCGGCACGCCGTTGTACGCGTACGTGGCGCGCAGCATCATCGCGTCCCAGTGGAAGCTGGACGAGTTCTTGCCCGGCCAGCCCGACTTGTTGTTGCCGCCGGCGATGTTGAACGCGCCGAGGATCCGCTCGTCCTCCATCAGGTTGCCGATCCGCTCGGCGGCGGCGTTGAAGCCGCCGCCGTTGTGCGCCACCCCGCGGATCTGCTCGTCGCAGCTGTCCAGCCAGGCCTCGAACTCGCGGGCCTGGGCACCACCGTCGATGTCGACCAGCACACCGTCGCGGAAGGTGAGCACCACGGGCTCGGTGAGCACGCCGCCGGCCACACCCGGCTCCATCGAGGAGTCGATGACGAAGGTGCCGTTGACCGACTCCTCGATCGGGCAGCCGAACCACGCCCCACCGGGCAGGTAGTCGTGGTCGCCCTTGTTGTGCGACCGGCACGACGAGATGGACAGCGGCACGGAGCCGCGCATCCGCATCGTCGCCCGGGTCCCGGCCTTGGTCGACACGGTCAGCTCGCCGTCCACGCCGAAGATCCGCTCGAACGCCTCGGCGTACCGGGCGAGCTGCCCGTAGTCGGCCTTCCGAACCACCGGTCGCAGGAAGTTCTCGGTCGGCACGTCGGCCATGTAGAGGCAGCGGCCGGTCTTCGGGATGTCACGGATCGCGCGGGAGTACAGGATCCGGCTGCGGCAGACCGGGATCACCACGTCGGAGGCGGCGATCGCCTCCTGCACCCGCTGCGGGATGTCGTGGATGGTCGGCGCCCACGGCATGCTGAGCAGCACGGTCTCGGCACCCTGGGCCCGGCCGGCGGCGGCGATGAGGTCCGCCAGCTGCGGGTCCCCGGCGGTGTCGGTGAGCACCAGCAGTTTCTCCCCCGCGCGCACGCCGGCACACTGGCGTACGGCGATGTCGGCGACCTCGGCCAGGGCCTGGGCGTGCGCCAGCTGGCTGGCGGCCAGGTGGGGGTGGTCGGGCATGGTGGGGGTGGGTTTGTCGGTCACGGTTACCTCGCTTCCGCTCGGGCGATTCGGGCCGGGGTGGGGGTGGCGGTGCCGTCCGGGTGCACGACGAGGCCGTACACCCGCTCCGCGGCCTCCGCGCTGACGTAGCCGTCGCGGACGTCGGCGATCACCGCCGCCGGGTCGCGGTCCAGCGGGTTGCCGCAGCCGCCACCGCCGGCGCTGGTGTTGACGAACCGGTCACCGGCGCGCATCGCCACCCGGCGCATCCGCACGCTGCGCTCGGCGTCGGTGCCGGGGAAGACCACCATCCGGTTCGGTTCCGGCTCGCCGCCGCCGTCCAGCGCCCAGGGACGGGTCGTCGTCTTCTTCTTCATGGACAGCAGCTCGCCGTCGGCGGTGAAGACCGCCTGGCGCAGCACGCCGAGGCCGCCGCGGTACCGTCCGGCACCGCCGGAGTCGCAGATCAGCTCCAGCCGCTCGTGGAACACCGTCGACTTGTGCTCCAGCACCTCGATCGGGGTGTTGCGCACCACGCTGGTCGAGGGGTGCTGCAGCGCGTTGGCCCCGTCGGAGGTACGGGTGGCACCCCAGCCGATCCCCTCGTTGTTGCTGACCACGAAGTAGCGACCGGTACGCGGGTCCGTGCCCAGCGCCATGAAGCCGGGCTCGTCACCGCCGGTCGACGCCGGGATGCCGGGAACGGCGTCGCGCAGCGCCTTGTGGATCAGCTCGAAGGCGACGATCTGGGTCCAGAGCGTGAACGTGGCGGCCGGGTACACCGCGTGGAACAGGTTGCCGGGGTCGGCGACCACCCGCAGCGGCCGGTAGTGCCCCGCGTTCGCCGGCTCGTTCGGCGTGGTGAGCGCCTTGAACACGGTCTTGGCCATGCTCTCGGTGGCGCCCAGCGGCATGTTCATCGGGCCGGCGACCGCCGGGTCGGAGTCGTTGTAGTCGACCGTCATCTGGTCGCCGTCGATGGTGACCCGGACGGCCATGCGCACCGGGTCCTCGGTGATGCCGTCGTCGTCGAGCCAGTCGTGCGCGGTGTAGACGCCGTCGGGCAGCGCGGCCACCGCCCGCCGGGCGACCCGCTCGCCGTGCGCGATGATCTGGCGCACCGCCTGTTCGACGGTCTCCGGGCCGAACTTCTCCCACACCTGGCGCAGCCGCCGCTCGCCGGCGCGGATCGCGGCGAGCTGGGCGTAGAAGTCGCCGATCACCAGGTCCGGCACCCGGGAGTTGAACCGGATGAGCTCCAGCAGCTCCCGGTCCACCTCACCGGCCTTGACCACCTTGGTACCGGGGAAGATCAGGCCCTCCTGGTGCATGTCGGTGGCGTCCAACACGTACCCGGGGGCCTTGGCGCCCAGGTCGAGCCAGTGCGCGCGGACCGCCAGGTACGCGGCCGGGCGGTCCACCCCGTCCCGGAACACCGGGGCGAGCAGCATCGCGTCGTAGGCGTGCGCCGAGTTCCAGTACGGGTAGTTGAGCATCAGCACGTCGCCGGCGTGCAGGTTCTCCACCCCGACGTAGTCGACGAGCCGGTGGATCGCGTGGTCGTTGGCCCCGAGGAACGACGTGATCCCCGGTGCCTCCGCCATCAGCTGACGGTCGGCGTCGTACATGGAGATGCCGAAGTCCAGCACGTCGTAGATGACCGGGTTGAACGCGGCGCGGACCAGGGTCCGGCGCATCTCCTCCGCCGCGGAGACGAGGTAGTTACGGATCACCTCGACGGTGGCGCCGTCGAGCGTCGTCATGAGGTCACCTCCAGCTGCCCGTAGGCGTCGACGGTCAGCACCTGGTCGGAGAAGATCACCGTCGTCGAGGTGCCCTCCTCGACCACGGCCGGTCCGGGCACCGAGTGCCCGGGTGCCAGGGCGGCCCGGTGGTAGACGGCGAACGGCACCATCCGGCCGGTCGCCACGTCGTAGGCGTCGCGGTGCCGCGACGGCACCGGCGGGGTGCCGTCGCCGGCGGGCAGGGGCACCAGCGGCGGCTTCGGCAGCCGGCCGACCGCGCGTACCCGGATGGTGAGGATCTCCCCCGGTTCGGGCAGCTCGTGCCCGAACCGGGCGCGGTGCAGGGCGTGGAACCGGGCGAGCAGCGTCTGGGCGTCGTCGTCCGGCCCGGCCTCCACCGCCAGGGTGTGTTCCTGGCCGCGGTAGCGCAGGTCGTAGCGGCGGATCAGGGTCCGGTCGCCCGGCTCGACCCCCTGCGCGGCGAGCACCTCGTCGCCCTGCCGCTCCAGCTCCTCGAAGGTGCCGGCCAGCTCGGCGAGCACGGTGTCGTCCAGCGGCCGCAGCACGGTGGTGGCGAAGTCGTACTCCAGGTCGGAGTTGAGCATCCCCCAGGCGGAGAATGCGCCCGGGGCCCGCGGCACCACGCAGCGCCGCAGCCCCATCTCCCGGGTCAGCATCGCGGCCAGCAGGCCGCCCGCGCCGCCGAAGGCCAACAGCGTGAACTCCCGCGGGTCCAGACCGCGTTCCACGGTGATCTCCCGGAGCGCGCCGACGGTCCGGGCCAGCAGGACCCGGAACACCCCGGCCGCCGCCTCGGTGACCGACAGGCCGAGCGGCTGCGCCACGCGCTCCTCGACAGCCCGGCGGGCGGCGTCGGCGTCCACGGTCATCGCGCCGCCGAGGAAGTCGCCGGGATCCAGGTAGCCGAGCACCATGGCGGCGTCGGTGAGGGTGGGCTCGGTGCCGCCACCGCCGTAGCAGACCGGGCCGGGCACCGCCCCGGCCGACTGGGGGCCGACCTTGAGCAGGCCGTCGTCGAGCCAGGCGATCGAACCGCCCCCGGCACCGATGGTGCGGATGTCGAAGATCGGCATGAGCAGCGGGAAACCGTCGATCGCCGCCTCGTAGGTGTCGCCCGGCACGCCACCGTCGATGACGCAGGCGTCCACCGACGTGCCACCGACGTCGAACGAGATCACCCTGTCCCAGCCCAGCTCGCGGGCGAGGAACGCGGCACCGACGATGCCGCCGGCCGGGCCGGACAGGACGGTGGCCAGCGGAGCCCGCCGAGCCACCTGGGCGGTCATCGCACCGCCACCGGACCGCATGATGTGCAGGGGCACCGCCAGGCCGGAGGCGGCGAGCCGCCGCTCCAGGTCGCTCAGGTAGTCGCCGAGCACCGGTCGGATGTAGGCGTCGAGGACGACGGTGGAGGTCCGCTCGTACTCGCGGTACTCGCGGGTGACGTCGGAGGAGATGGACACCAGGACGTCCGGGTACGTCCTGCGGACGATCTCGGCCGCCCGCTGCTCGTGGCTCGGGTCGAGGTACGAGTGCAGGAAGCAGATCGCCAGCGAGCGGAGCCCGCACTCCTCCACCAGGTACCGCGCCGCCTCGGCGACGGCGGACTCGTCCAGGGGCACGACCTCGCGGCCCTGGGCGTCGATCCGCCCGGGTACGCCGACCCGGTGCCGGCGGGGCACCAGCGGTGCCGGCGGCCGGTAGGTGAAGTTGTACATCTGCCGCCCCGGCACGTCCCCACGGGCGATCTCCAACACGTCCCGGAACCCCTCGTTGGTGATCACCCCGACGTCGGCGCCGCGCCGCTGCAGCACGGCGTTGAGCCCGAGCGTGGTGCCGTGCACGAACTCGTCCACGCCGGCCAGGTCGTCGATCAGGCCGGAGACCGCGTTGAGCACGCCCCGGGCCGGCTCCTCCGGCGTCGTCGACGCCTTGTGCAGACGCACCTCGCCGGTACGGCCGTCGTAGGCGACCGCGTCGACGAACGTGCCGCCGATGTCGACGGCCAGCCGGACGTGCCGCGCGGCGGAGTCGGGTCCGACCGGTCCGGCCGGCGGTCGCGGCGCGGGCGGTGTCTGCGGAGTGTTCACGGTCATGCCGACACCTCCCGTTCGTTGCGGACGACCTCGCACTCGTTGCGGACGATCCGGCCCGCCTGCATCACGAACCGGATCCGCCGCAGAGCGGACAGATCGGATGTCGGGTCGCGGTCGGTGGCGACCAGGTCGGCGACGAACCCCGGAGCGACCTGGCCGATCTGGTCGGCCAGGCCGAGCAGCCGTGCCGGGTGCAGGGTTCCGGCCTGTAGCGCGGCCAGCGGCGACAGCCCGGCGTCGGTGAGGAACTCCATCTCCCGGACGGCGACGACGGTGTCCTCGATCGGTTCCCCGGGTGGGTAGTCGGTGCCGGCGAGCAGGGTCACCCCGGCCTCGACGGCCCGCCGGATGCTGGCCAGGTGCATCGGACCCACCTCCAGGGCCCGGGCGATCTGCCAGTCGGTGAACCGGTGGTCGGCCATCCACTCCGGGCACCGGGTGACGCACAGGGTGGGGGTGAGGAAGACACCGCGACGGGCCATCTCCCGGGCGGTCTCCTCGTCGAGGTCGTAGGCGTGCTCGAACGAGCGGACCCCGGCGGCGAGGGCCTCACGGATCGCGGCCGCGGATCCCGCGTGTGCCACGACGTAGGTGGAGTGCTCCTCGGCGGCCCGCACCACGGCCCGCATCTCGTCCAGGGTCATCTGCGCCCCGAGGGACTCCCCCTGCGACGCGATGCCTCCCGAGATGAAGATCTTGATGTGGTCGGCGCCGGCCGCCAGTTCCTCCCGGGCGGCCCGCAGGAAGCCGTCGTAGCCGTCGGCGTAGGCGGTGGCCATCCCGTGGCCGTGCCCACCGGTGGTGGAGATCGCCCGGCCGGCCCCGAGGATCCGCGGCGCCTCCACCCAACCCTGCTGCGCGGCGGTTCGGATCAGCAGGTCGGCCCGGTTCTGCTCGTGCACCGAGCGGATGGTGGTGACGCCGGCGTACAGCGCGTCGCGGGCACGGGAGAGCGCGCGCAGCGCGGTGAGACCCGCGGACTCCTGCGGGTCGGTGTCGCTGAACGGATAGGTCACGGAGAGGTGGGTGTGTACGGAGATGAGCCCCGGCAGGAGGTACCGCCCACCAAGGTCGATCGTGTCCGCACCGGCCGGAACTCTGTCACTCTGGGTGATCTGAGTGATCCTGCCGTCGACGATCTCCACAGCCGCCCCGCGGCGCGACGAACCGTCCTGGACGTTCACCACGTTGCCGTTGATGAGCCAGGTCACGCCTGCTCCTTCCGCCTCGTCGAGCCCTGTTGGACCGAATCCCGAACCGCCCCCTCCAGGGCCCGTTCCTGATTCGCAACAAGATCGAGCTCGTCACTCTGCGTATCAATCAATAGCCGATCGGGACCCAGGTCGGACACCTGCACCCGAGGGGATTCGCCGGCGACGAGGCGGCACAGTGTCTCGCCCCACAGCGGGGCGAGGGTGAACGCGTAGGTGCCGCCCGCGACGAAGAAGCCGGGCGCGCCGGGCACCTCGCCGATCACCGGCAACTCGTCCGGGGTCGCCGCCAGCGGGCCGGCCCACACGCGCAGCAGCCGCACACCGGACAGGAACGGCAACACCCGGGCGGCCAGCGCGAGATTGCCGCCGGCGCTCCGGACACTGGCCACGCTGCGCCCGTCGAGATCCAGCCGGAGGGCCGGCCACCCCCCACCGATCAGCACGTTGCCGGCGGTCACCTGTTTGACCGACATGCCCTCGCCGATGTGCTGCACCAGGTGGCGCATCGTCTCGGGCATCCGCGGGGTGACGTGCATCTGGATCGCCACCGGCGTCATCCGCAGCCGGATGCCGGCCAGTCTGGCCACCTGGGCGATCCACGGACCGGCGACGTTGATCACGGCGGGGGCGTCGTACGTGTCCCCGCCCGCGGTCACCCGCCAGCCCGACCGGGTGGCGGCGATGCCCGTGACCGGCGTGTAGCCGTGGATCTGCGCACCGTGCCGCCGGGCCGAGGCCAGGTAGGCCGGGGTGATCTTCAACGGGTTGGCGTACCCGTCCAGCGCGCACCAGGTGGCGCCGACGACGGTCCGGGACAGCAGGGGCAGCGCCGCGCGTGCCGCGTCGCCGTCCAACAGCTCGGTCGGCAGCCCGGCGGCGGCCTCCATGGCCTGCTTGGCGCGCAGCTCGGCGTACTCGTGCGGCGTCTCCGCGATCATGAACCCGCCGTGCCGCCGCAGCTCCACGGAGGCCTCCAGCTCGAGCTCCACGCTCTCCCACATGTCGCTCACCGCGACCTGCAGGGGCAGGAAGCGGCCGTTGTCGGCGGGCACCTCCTGGCCGGGCCGGCTCGGGTGGATCGCCTGGATGTGCAGGTTGCCGGCGGTGGTGCCCGAACCCTCCCGGTTGGGCGCACCCCGGTCGAACACGACCACCCGCTGGCCGGCGCGGCTCAGGTAGTGCGCGGCCGCGGCGCCGAGGATCCCCGCGCCGATCACCACGACGTCGGCGGTGTGACGGCTCACCGGACCACCTCCCCGCCCGGGGTGCCGCCGCCCGCCGGCCGGCCCCGGTCGGCGCCCGCGGCGTGCCGCGGTGGCACGCCGAGCGCGGTCACCGGCACGGGCCGCACCGGCATCCGCGCGGTGAACGCCTCGGCCGGTGCGTGCGGGTTGGCCGCCCGGGTCAGGCAGGCCACCGCCGTACCGCACTCGCGGCCCTGGCACAGGCCCATGCCGGCCCGGGTGAAGCCCTTGGTGGCGTTCAGGCCGTTGTGTGCCAGGCCGGCCGTGGCGCGGATCTCACCCGCGCTCACCTGTTCGCACCGGCACACCTCGGTGTCGTCCGGAATCCCGTCCAGCAGGTGCAGCGGCGGTGGGAACAACGCCTCGGTCAGCGCCGCGAACCGGGCCAGGCGGCGGACCCGGGCGTGCACCCGCCGCTGGCGGGCCGGCGGAACCGCCCGGCCGGTCCGCGCCAGGATGTCCAGCGCGGCGGCCTGGCCCCGGGCCCGGGCCGCGTGCACGCCGGCGATCCCTGCCGCCTCGCCCACCACGTAGACGTCGGGGCGGCTGGTCCGGCCCACGACGTCGGCGACCGGCACCGGCTCGCCGACGACCGGGTCCGGACGGGTCTCACACCCCAGCAGCCGGGCCAGTTCGACGTTCGGCCGGAACCCGTGACCGACACAGAGCACGTCGGCCTCGACCGTGCCGGCGTGCCGTCCCCCCAGGGTCACCTGGCGGAGCCGGTCCGGCCCGGAGGCCGACAGGACGTACGTGTCCTGCCACACCGGCACCCGGTGCCGGACCAGCGTCGCCAGGTACCCGGCGAGCTCACGCAGCCGGGCCGGGTACCGCAGGGACGCGGCCGCGTGCCGGCCGAGGCGGTAGGGATGGTTGGCCTCGGCCACCCCCACCACCCGGACGCCGACCTCCAGCAGCGCGCAGGCGACCGGCAACAGGAACGGCCCGGTACCCGCGAGCAGCACACGCCGGCCCACCGGCACCCGGTCGATGGTGGCCAGGTGCAGCGCGAGTCCGGCGGTGACGACCCCGGGCAGTTGCCAGCCGGGGAACGGCAGGACCCGCTCGTGCGCCCCGGTGGCCAGCACGGTGAACCGGGCACGCAGCGCGTGCGGGGCGCCGTCCGGCCCGGCCACGAGCAGGGTGGCACCGTCGTCCGCGACACCCCACACCAGGTGGCCGGTGAGGCAGTCGACCCCGGCCTGCCGCACCGCGGTCACCAGGCGGGTTCCCGCGGGGCGGAAGTCGCCGTGCCGGGCCACCACCGCCGGATGCCGGCGCTTGAAGTACTGGCCGCCGAGCTCCGTGTGCTCGTCGACGAGCGCGACCCGCAGCCCGCCCTGCGCGGCGGACAGGGCGGCGCTGAGCCCGGCCGGGCCGCCACCGACGATCAACACATCCCGGTCAGACACCGCGACCCTCCTCGGTCGTGCCCGCACCCGGTGCGGCGGCGAGGACGTCGCCTCCGGACGGGTCGTCGGGATCCGTCGGCGGGCAGGTCTCCACCCGCATGCCGTCGCGCACGTGCGCGAGGCAGGCGCGGACCCCGGGCTGCCCGTCGACGGTCAGCTCGCACTCGAAGCAGACGCCCATGCCGCAGAACGGACCGCGCGGCCGGCCCGAGACGGCGTGCCGGCGGAACGTCCAGTGACCGCTGCCGACGAGGGCGGCGGCGAGGCTGATTCCCTCGGGCACCGGCACGCGTCGGCCGTCGACGTGGATGTGGACGCTCATCGCTCCCCCGCCAACGCGGCGACGAGCCCGGTCTCGGTCAGGGCCGTACGGATCTCGGCGAGCGCCGCCTCGTCGGTGAGCGGCAGCAGGGGTGGCCGTACCGTGCCGCCCGGCTGGCCGAGCAGCGCCATGACGGCCTTCAGCTGGGAGGTCGGCGAGGCGTAGCGGGCGCTGTAGTCGGGGTTGACCAGCCGGGAGGCCAACGCGGAGTAGCGGTCGGCCCAGTGCCGCGCGGTGTCCCAGTCACCGGCGAACACCGCGTCGTAGTACGGCACCGCGAACGGCGCGCCGACCCCGCCGCCGTCGATGTTGCCGTCCCCGCCGAGGCCACGCAGGACCGCCAGACCTCGCCGGTGCAGGAAGCTGCCGAAGACCCTGACCCGGTCGGAGACCGCCTCCACCGTCGCCAGCATGCGCAGCCAGTCGCCGGTGGAGTCCTTGATCGCGACCACGTTGGGCAGGTCGGCGAGCCGCTCCATCAGACCGGGGTGGGCGGACATGTCCACCGCCACCCCACGCGGCCAGTTGTAGACCATGAACGGCAGGTCGGTCGCCTCGGAGAGGTCGGCGTAGAACCGGACGATCTCGTCGGGTGACGGATGCGCGTACGGCGGCGGTGTGCTCAGCACCCCCGCGGCGCCGATCTCGGCCGCGTGCCGCGCCAGCTCGGCCGCCTCCCGCGCGGTGTAGCAGGTGACACCGACGACGACCGGGATCGTTCCGGCGATCTCCTCAACCGCGATCTCGGCAACCCTTCGCCGCTCGGCCGGGGTCTGGCTGAACCACTCTCCGGTCGTGCCGTTGACCAGCACACCGTGCACACCCTGGCTCCGGTAGAGCCGCAGGAGGTCCCGCCAGGCCGCCTCGTCGAGCGCGCCGTCGGCGGCGAACGGTGTCGGTGCGGCCGGCCAGTAGCCCCGCCAGGTCACGTCGTTGCGATCCATCACTCACCACTCTTTGGGATCGATTGCAAGGATTCTCAGAGCATAGTTCTCCCATGTCAAGGGCCAAATGTGCGGGGGAGCGGAGCGTCTCCTTGCCCTGCTTTCCCCGCTTGTGCGAGGATCACCTGGGATCGATCCTGGAGGTGTTCATGGCGGTGACGCTGAACGACGTGGCTGCGGCGGCCGCGGTGTCGCGGAGCACCGCGTCCCGGGCGCTCAGCGGCTCACCGCTCATCGCCGAGGAGACCCGGCGGAGGGTCGAGGCGACCGCCGCGAGGCTCGGCTACCGACCCAACTGGGCCGCGAGCGCGTTGCGCACCCGACAGTCCAAGCTCATCGGGCTGGTGCTCAACAACCTGATCAACGCCTCGTTCCACACGGTGGCCGAGGTCGTCCAGCGCCGCGCGGCCGCCGAGGGATACCAGGTGCTGCTCTGCATCACCGACGCCGACCCCCAACGAGAGGCCGCGTTCCTCCGCACGCTGCAGGACCACTCCGCGGACGGTGTCATCCTCATCGGCTCCGGCAAGAACGTGACGCTGACCAACCGGATGCTCCGCGACGGCACCGCGGTCGTGAACCTCATCCGCGCCCCCAACGGCACCGCCTCCCCCTCGGTCCTGGCCGCCGACCGGGACGGGGCCCACGAGGCCACCCGGTACCTGCTCGAACTCGGACACACCCGGATCGGTTACATCGGCGGCGCACCCAGCACCAACTCGGGCCGGGAACGATTCGCCGGCTACTCGGAGGCGCTACGCGAACACGGGCTGCAGGTCGACGACGCCCTTGTCGTCCAGGGGCCGTTCGACCCGGAGTTCGGTCGGTCCGCCACCAGCCGTCTGCTCGACACGGCCGCCGACATGACGGCGCTGTTCGTCGCCAACCACGAGGCCATCTTCGGCGCCCTGCCGACGTTGGTGGAGCGTGGCGTGGCGATCCCGACGGACCTGTCGTTGATCTGCTACGAGGACATTCCGTGGTTGCGCTGGTGGCGGCCGGCCATCACCGTCGTCGACAACGGCGCCACCGAGCTCGGCGAACTCGCCGTGGACCTGCTGCTGCAACAGATCCAGCGGCGCAGCGCCGACGGCAGCAGCACCGGCCGCACCTACCGGGTCGGCGCCCAACTGGTCCGCCGCGACTCCTGCCGGTCGCGCCGCTGACCCTGCCGGCGCTCCCCCCGACCACCGCGGCTCACCCGGGCCGCCCGGTGGTGACCCGCTCGGGTTTTGCTGCCAAGTGACGTTGTAACGTGAGACATCGTGGAAACACGGCGGGCAGGGCCCCGGGGAGAGGTGATCGACACACCCCGCCACCGTGCGCTGGGGTCGAGCAGTCGGGTGGCGATCCTGCGGCTGGTGCGGGCCGCCGACGGCATCACGGCCGCCGAGGTGGCGGCCCGGACCGGCCAGCACCTGTCCACGACCCGTGCCCACCTGGACCGGCTCACCGAGGCCGGGCTCCTGGTGAGGACGCGGGCCAGCGACGGTCAGCCGGGCCGTCCGGCCTGGCGGTATCGGGCGGCCGCCGCCGAACCGGCCCCGGCGCCGTACCGGGCGCTGGCCGCCGCCCTGCTGGACCACCTGTCCGACGGCGGTGGCGATGTTCGGGAGGCCGCGACGCGGGTCGGTGAGGGGTGGGGATGGCGTCTGGCCGCGGCCGGTCCCGACCACGACGACCCGGTCGAATCGGTGGTCACCGTGCTGGACGGGCTGGGCTTCAGCCCACGCCGCCAGCCGGACGACGGCAGCGGCACCACCGAGGTGCACCTGGCCACGTGCCCGTTCCTGGAGCTGGTCGACCGACACCCCGACGCCATGTGCGGGTTGCATCTCGGGGTCGTCCGGGGAGTCCTCGCGCGTGCCGGTGTGCCGGGCACGACCGTGGCGGTGGAGCCCTTCGGCGCGCCGGCCGCGTGTGTGGTACGCCTGCCGACGGCCGGGGCGCGGGCGGTGCCGTGACGAGGACCCAGCCGCGCGGCGCCACGTCCCGACCGTCGGCGCGACGCCGCTTCACCCCACCCCAGCACGGGGCCTGGGCCATGCTGATGGTGCCCTGGCTCGCCGGTGTCCTGACCGCCGGTTTCCGGTGGCCACACCTGCCGCTGCTCGGCGCCTGGCTCGCCGGCTACCTGCTGTCCTACTACGCCCTGCAGGCGCTCAAGACCCGCCGGCCGTCCCGCTTCGCGCCGCAACTGCTGCTGTACGGGCCGATCAGCGCGGCTCTCGGCGGCCTCGTCGTCGCGGTCCGGCCCCAGGTGCTGGTCTACGCGCCGGCCTACGCGATCCTCCTGGCGGTCAACGGCCACCACGCCCGGCAGCGCCGCGAGCGTGCCCTGGCCAACGGCCTCGCGTCGGCCGTGCAGAGCTGCCTCATGGTTCCCGTCGCCGCCACCGTCGCCGGTGTCGGTGTCGGCAGGGTCGTGCCCGCGTTCCTCGCGGTCCTCCTCTACTTCGTCGGCACCGTGTTCTACGTCAAGACCATGATCCGGGAACGCGGCAGTGTCGCCCACCACCGGGCGTCGGTGATCTATCACGTGTTCGCGCTCGTGGTGGCGGCGGCGCTCAGCATCCCGCTCGCCGTGTTGTTCGCCGCCCTCCTCGCGCGTGCCGCCGTGCTTCCCCGCCGTCAGCTGACGCCGAAGCAGGTCGGCATCATCGAGGTCGTCGGCTCCGTACTCGTGCTCGCCGCCGCCGTGACCGTCGGCGGGTGACCGTGACGGCGTCGCGACGGCGCCTTCCCAGCCGGGTCGCGCGGGTCGTCGGCACGAATCGACCATGGCCGGTCACACCCGCCGGGGGGTTCGCCGCGGCCCGGCCACCGGGTCGAGCCACCCGCCGGGAGACTCCCGGCGGGTGGCTCAGTGCACCAGCACCGGCGCCGCCTCGCGCTCGCCGCCGCTGGGGTCGGCGTCGCCCGACCGCCACGCCTCACGCCGACGGGGCAGGAACGCGATCGGCACGAACGTCACCAGCATCAGCACGAAGGCGACCAGGAAGGTCGTGGCGAACGAGTCGGCCACGAAGTCCAGGCCGCGCTGCAGCAGCGACGGCTCCAGGGGTAGCGGCATGCCCTGCTGGTGGGCGATCGCCGCCGCCGCCTCGGTGACCGGCTCGCCGGTGCGGGGGTTGACCACACCGGGAATCGGGTCCGACTTGTTGAGCTGGTTGGTGAGGATCACCGACATGACCGCGGCGCCGACGGAGCCGGAGATCTGCTGGAGGATGTTCACCAGGGTGGATCCGCGTGCCGTCTCGTCGCTGGTCAGGGTCCGCAGCGCCGAGGTCATGATCGGCATCATCGTGCCGCCCATGCCCAGGCCCATCACGAACAGCGAGCCACAGAGCAACAGGTACGAGGTGTCGGCTCCGACCTGCGTGAAGGTGAAGAACCCGGCGACGATGAGCGCCATCGCGAACGGCACGGTCCGGCCGACCGGGATCCGGTCGGCAAGGGTGCCGGCGATCGGCATCGTGATCATCGCCCCGATGCCCTGCGGCGCCATCAGCAGGCCGGTGTGCAGGGTCGACTCGCCCCGGACCTGCAGGAAGTAGCTCGGGAACAGCAGGCCGGCGCCCATGAACGCGACACCGAAGACGAAGAGCGCGATAGTGGCGGTCGTCAGCCTGCGGTTGCGGAACAACCGAAGATCGAGCAGCGGGTGCCGGGGCTTGAACGAGTAGAAGACGAACCCGATCACCAGAACGGCACCGGCCAGCATCGTGGCCCAGACCTTGGTGGCGGTGATCGTTCCGGTGTCCGGCAGCGACGAGACGCCGTAGAGGAACAGCGCCAGACCCGGCGACAGCATCAGCATGCCGAGGAAGTCGAACGACTCCGACGGTTCGGGGGTGTCCCCCGGCAGCACGAGGAAGGCGTACACGAGCGCCACCGCGCCGACCGGAACGTTGATCAGGAAGATCCAGTGCCAGCTCGCCGCCTCGATCAGCCAGCCACCGAGGATCGGGCCGCCGATCGGGCCGAGCAGCATCGGGATACCGAGGACCGCCATCAGCCGACCGATCCGGGCCGGGCCGGCAGCCCGGGTCATGATCGTCATACCGAGCGGCATCAGCATCCCGCCACCCAGGCCCTGCAGCACCCGGTACACGACGAGCTGGCCGATCGAGTCCGCGGCGGCACAGAGCGCGGAGCCGAGCGTGAACAGCAGCAGGGCGAGCATGTACAGCCGCTTGGTGCCGAACCGGTCGGCCGCCCAGCCGCTGAGCGGGATCACCGTGGCCAGCGCCAGCGTGTAGCCGGTCATGGTCCAGGCGACCTCGGCGTACGTGGCGTCGAACTCGGTCTGGAAGGTCGGCAGCGCGACACTGACAACGGTGACGTCGAGGATGGACATGATCGCGCCGAGCACGACCACTCCGGCGATCTTGAATACTGCGGCGTCGAGCTTGCTCGGCGCCGCGGCGGCGTGATTGGTCACGACTCTCCAGACTCGGTCAGGCCGGTGGGCCGGGGCGACACAACGCGGGCCAGGCTACGGGAGCCACGCGAATGCTGCGGCCCATTTTCGTCAGGACATTCGGGGAAACAGGATGACAGAACGTTTCGAACACCTGTCCAGTACCCCGGAGATGGTGTCGTAGATCACGTCCGACGGCCGCCCGTCCGTGGGTTCGACGTCCGTCCGTGACGGCACCCGGGGCCGGCGGCCCGGACCTCCACCCGGTGGAGTCGTTCGCCGCCCGACCGGCCCCGACCGCGGCGGCGGTGGGCCGCCGGCAACAGGCGATGGACCGCCGGCAATAGCATTGGCGGCGTGCACGAGCTCCTCGGCTGGGGTGTCGTGGCGAACGTCGTGCGGGAGCGACTCGTCGGGCCCGACCTCGACCTCCGGTACGGGCTCAGGCACTTCGCCGGGGGCGCCAGGGTGTGGGTGTCGCTGCCGTTCAGCGGTGACGGTGGCGAGCGGCTGTACGTCGTCGGCCGGCACCGGGTGAGCCACCGGTACATCCGGATCATCATCGGGTCGCGACACCTCGAACACGCCCGCGCCAGGGCGGTCTACAGCCCCACGGTCCACCGGCTGCTCGCCGGGTCGAGGGCACGGATGCTGTTCGACTCCGAGGACCAGGCGGCCGGGTGGGCGACGTCGTTGAACAGCCGCGGCGTCGAGGCCGTGTTCGACACCCGGCACGGGCGGGTGCCGGACCCACCGCCGACGAATGTCGACATCGACGGTGTGACATACCACCCCGCCCACGTCGACCACCGCCGGACGCGGTACTCGTCGCCGCCGCGTGAGCCGTGACGGTCTCGCGCCGGGCCGTCGGGACACGGCGACCACCCGTGGACCGCCCTCGGCCCGACGGCCCGGCGCCCGGGTGACCCGGGTCGGGGCGCGGAAGTCGACCGGGGCGGGTCAGACCCGGGTGACCCGGATCGCGTCAGCGATGACGTAGCCGGTTCCGCTGGTCCACCGGCTCACCCCGACCCGGTCACCGTCCCCGGCGGGCAGTGTGAACACCCCGAGCGAGACCCACTGCCCACCGTTGATCCGCTGGTTCACCCGCACCGTCTGGTTTCCGCTCGTGGTCGCCACGATGAACGGGGTGGAGTCGTTGTATCCGGCGTTGGCCGGGTACCAGACCGAGATCTCGTAGCTGGCGGTCTCCGGAATGTTCACCCGGTACCAGGCGACGTCGCTGGCCAGCACCGGTTCGGCGAAGCGGTAGTCGGTGCCGTACCGCTGGTCGGAGTAGGCGGACGTGCCCCAGTTCGCACTCGCGGTGAACCGGCCGGCGGTCGTGTTGTCCACGACGGTGCTCCAGCCGGGCGGCGGTTCGGGCGTGGCGCCGGTCGCGACGTCGAGGTAGTTGCGGTCGATGCGCAACTGCACCCCACCCCAGGTCTCGTAGACGTCGCCGGCGTACTGGTGCAGCCGCTGGTGGTCGGCGTAGTACTCCGCTGGGCAGTACGGGCCGGCGTCGACGTTCGCCACGTTGTTCCACCAGGCGAACCAGAGGTGGTCGACACGGGTGTACGCGGGATCGTGGTACGCGCCGCACAGGTCCGCCACCCCGGAGGAGCCACTGGAGTACATGCCGGAGAGGTATCCGAGCGCGTGCAGCCGCTCGGTCCAGCCGGACAGGTACGACAGCACGGCGGCCCGGCACGACGGATTCGACGGGTAGTGCTCGATGTCGTTGAAGATCGTGCTGCCGGCGGGGATCCCCAGCGCCCGGGCGGCGCTCACCGCGCTCGCCGCCCGGCTCGCGCCCTGCTCCCGCGCCTCGGCCGGGTCGCTGGACATCTTCGGCGTGCGGGTGCCGCACGGCGCCTGACGGTCGAGCTCGATGGGGATCAGGCGCCAGCCGTTGGCGACCTGGTTGCTGACCCAGGTCGCGGTCAGGTTCGGCTGGGCGCAGGAGCGGCTGGCGCCGCTGATGTAGATGCCGATCGCCCGGTAGGGCGAACTGGCCCGCCAGGCGTTCATGGTGCTCTGGGACGGAGCCGCGCAGGTGTCGAAGCCCCGGCCGAGGTAGGTGCCGGGTTGGGGAGCGACCGCCAGCGGCGTGGCGCCCGTGGCCCGCGACCCGCCGTCGTCCGCGGCGGGCACCCCGGCGCCGGGTGCGGTCGGCGCCACCGGGTCGCCGGCGACGGCTGTCGCGGAGCCCGCGGCGGCGGCCGCGCCGGTGTCGGGCAGGTCGGCCGGTACGGCGTCCGGCCCGAGGGTCGCGGAGGCCAGGATCCGGCGGACGAGGGACTCGGTCTGCGGGGTGTGCGCCGCCGTGACGAGGACACCGGCGTCCCGGACCACGATCTCGATGCTGCCGTCGCGGGACACGGCGGCGGGCACGGTGGCCGCGCCGGGAGCGGTGACCGCCGCCGTCACCCGGCGTTCGGCCGGGACCGCGTCGATCGGCTCGACGAGCAGTCCGGCGGTGCGCCCGCCGGGACGGGTGGGGCACGAGGCCTGGTCTCCCGGGCGGCCCAGGTAGACCGTGGGCAGGTCGAACCGGACACACGCCGTCGGGTCGGCCGCGAGGTCGACGACCCGCCAGGTGTGTGGCACCGCCACCCGGTACCCCCGGTAGCTCACCGTGCGGGTTGCCCGTGCGTCCGGCTCGGCCGCCCGACCCGGGGGCGCCGGCACGACCGCCCCGACCGAGCCGGCGACCACGGCCGCGAGACCGGCCACACCTGCCCTGATACCCGCCATCCCGGGCCTCCTTGGAATCTTTTTACATATGGCGACACTCCCTGAAGGATTTCTACCATGCATCGATGTCTGCCGCTAGGTGTCGCCGTCGCCCCCGCGTCGGACACGCCCACCCGGAGGCCGCCGCGGCGCCCGACGTCGCGTGACCACCCCGGCCGGCCGGCCCTCACCGTGGCGCGTCGGCGTCACCGGTGCCGCCCGGCGGAGCCGTACCCGCCGGATCCGCCCTCGGGGCCCGCCGGGCGAGCAGGAAGACCCCCACGACGAGGGTGCCGAGCGCGACCACCTCGCCGAGGAGGTTCCACGGCCCGGTCCGGATCCGCTCGTCGAGCCAGAGCAGCCCCACCGCGATGGCCACCAGCGGATCCGTGACCGTGAACGTCGCCAACGCCGGCGCCCCGAGCGGGCCGGCCTGGTAGGCGTTCTGGCTCAGCAGCACCCCGAGCGGACCGATCACCACGATGGCGTACGTCTGCCACTGCCCGAGCACGGCGACCGGACCGTCGTCGAGGGTGTGCGTGAGACTGCTGATCAGGCCGGCCGTGACGCCGTAACAGGCGCCGGCCGCGAGCGCCAGCGGCAACGGACGCCACCGGGAGTGCAGGCGGGCCGCCGCGCCGAGACAGCCGCCGACGGTGACGGCGAGCGCGCCGACCAGCAGCAGCCCGGCCCGGATCGAGTCCAGCCCACGACTGGGGTCGGCGCTGGGGGCGGCGATCACCAGGAAGGCGGTGAGGCCGAACAGGCAGAGCAGCGCCTCCAGCAGGATCGGCCCGTCCGGGCGGTGCCGTTCCAGCGCGGCCAGCAGGAGGACGTACCACAGCAGGCCGGTCACCAGGACGGCCTGGACCAGGATCAGCGGCACGAAGACGAGTGCCGCGGTCTGCATGGCGAACGCGGCCGCCGCCAGCACGACCGACCAGCGCCAGACGCGGCGGTGCGACAGCCGCACCAGCAGCCGGGGCTGGGCCACCCGCTCCCGGGGCACGTTGCGGTTCGCCCGGTACTGCAGGACCGACGAGGTGCCGAAGGCGGCGCCGGCCGCCACCGCGAGCATGGTGCCGAGCGCCAGGTGCAGGGCGTCGTTCACCGACTGGTCGGTCCGATCATCACAGGTCCTCGGCTGGCGGGACGGCACGTCGTCCGGATCCGCTCCGGGCGACACACCGGACGCGGGCGGGATCGCGGTCAGCGGTACCCGGCGCCCTTCCCGAACCCGCCGCCGGTAAACCTCGTCCGACTCCCGCGCCCGGGCGCGGGAGTCGGACGAGACACGCCGCGGCGCGGGGTCGGACCCCGCGCCCGCCGTCGTCCGGACCGCGCACCCGCCGCGCCGGTTTGTCACCCGCGGTGGCGGGGTAGCGCGCCGGTTTGTCACCCGCGGTGGCGGGGTAGCCGGCGGCGACGGTGAGTGGGGATGGGCGGGCGATGGCCGAAGCGGACGGCGTCCGGTGGTGGACGGGTCGGGGTCGCCTGCCGTTGTTGGTCGGGCTGACCGCCGGACCGGCCACGGTCGAGGCGGCGGTCCTCGCCGGCACCGGCGACCACTCGTCGCTGGCCCTGGCGCCGCAGGTCACCGCGCCCAACCCGTTCGGGATCTTCCACGACCTGCGGTGGATCTTCGTGTATCACGACTCGTGGCTCTCCTTCGCCCTCCTGGTGCTCGGCGCCGTCGTGGTGCGGACCCTGCTGACCGTGGCGATCATCGTCGTGGCCTGGCCGCCCGGCCGGCGGCGCCCGGCGACCCGCCGGCTGGCGAGGGCGGGTCTCGCCGTCACCGCGGTGACGGCCGTCGTGCTGGCGCCGTGGACCGCGGTCACCCTGGCCGCCGCCGTCACGGCACTGTCCTGGTTCGCGATCGGCGCGGTGCTCGCCCTGCTGCTGCTGGCCGTGGCGCTGCAACGCGGACCGGTGACCGACGCCTGGTGGCGGGGCCTGCCGCCGCCGGCGGTGCCGCTCTGGGTGGCCGCGGTGTTCGCGGTCCTCACCGCGGCCGCCCTGGCCATCGGGCTCGCGCCGGACTGGGCGGGAATACCGCTGGCCGCCGCCGGCGGGGCGGCCAACGCGCCGCTGTGGCGCGGGCTGCTCGGCACCGTGACGCGGGGCCGCACGCCCCTGCCGCGGCTGCCGGTCGTACCGGTCGTCGCGGCGCTGGTGCTGCTCGCCCTCGCCGGCAGCGGGGTGCTGGCCGGGTCCGGCTCCCGGGCCGCCGCCCGGCCGCCCCCGGCGCTCCTGCTGCGCGACGGGGCCGACCCACCCCGCCAGGCGCTGCTCTACGTCGGCGGCTACGACTCCCGGTACGACGGCGCGACCGACCACGTCCCGGACCCGGCGGGCCGGGCGACACTGCCGGTGCACCGCTTCTCGTACGCCGGGCTCGACGCGCACGGCCGCCCCCGGCCGTACGCCCCCGCCGACACCCACCAGTCACTGGACCGCAGCGCCGACCTGCTCGCCGCCCAGGTCCGCGACCTGGCCCGCCGCACCGGGCGGCCGGTGGCGCTGCTCGGGCACAGCGAGGGAGCCCTGGTCATCCGCACCTACCTGGAGCGGGGACGCCCCGCCGAGGTCGACGCGGTCGCGCTGCTGAGCCCACTGCCGCGGCCCGCCCGGGTCTACTACCCGCCGGCCGGCAGCGCCACCGGCCGGGGGATCGCCGCCGGTTGGCAGTTACGGGCCATCTTCGGGGTGGTGAACCGGACCGGCGGCGCCGACCTCGGCGCCGACGCCCCCTTCATCCGCTCGCTGCTCGACCACGGACCGCGCTACCGGGACCGGATGCTCCAGCCGGTACCCGGCGTACGGATGGTCGCCTTTCTGCCGTTGCTCGACGCGGTGGCGGACCCGCCCGGCCCGCGGCCCCGGATCCCGGTCGTCGTGGTACCGGAGCGGCACGCCATGGACTACGGGCGCGCCCGGACCCAGCGGCTCCTCGTCGCCTTCCTCGACGGTCAGCCGCTGGCTGTCACCAACGGTCCCGCCGGAACCGCCTACCGGGTGCTCTCCGCCGCCGGCGCCGCCTGGCAGGCACCGCAGCTCACCGTCGGCCTCAACCCGGTCTGGCAGACCGAACATGTCTCGTCATGACAATCTGGGCGTGACGGCGGGGCCGGTCCACCGCCGTCACCGCCCGGCCCCACCGTGGCGGAACCAGACAGACGGGAAGCACCGGCACGACGGCGGCCCAGACGAGGAGGCGGCATGACGACGTTCCCTCCGACGGTCGACCGCCCGTCCCCCGGCCGGCCGGACACACCGGTGATCCCCGGGGCGACCCCGCGCCGGGTGCTGATGGTGTCGGCCGACATCGGGGGCGGGCACCACGCGACCGGCCGCGCGTTGCAGGAACGGGTGCTGGAGCTGTGGCCGGGCAGCCAGGTGCGGTGGCTGGACACCCTCGACGTGATGGGACCGGGGGTCGGAGCCGCCTTCCGGCGCATCTACATCACCAACGTCGAGGTGACGCCGTGGCTGTACGAGTTCTTCTACGCCTCGCTGTGGCGGTACCCCTGGCTGGCCCGGGCGTCGAAGGCGTTCACCGGCTCCTGGGCCGGGAGGCGGCTCGCCGCGCAGGTCGAGACCTTCGACCCGGACCTCATCATCTCCACGTACCCGCTGGGTAGCGCCGGCCTGGCCTGGCTGCGGCGCCACCGCGGGCTCGGGGTGCCGATCGGGGCCTGGGTGTCGGACTTCGCCCCGCACCCGTTCTGGGTCTACCCCCAGCTCGACCTGAACCTCGTGGTGCACCCGCGCGCCGTGCCGCTGGCCAACGCGGCGGCGCCGGGCGCCCCGATCGCCGTCTGCGCGCCGCCGGTGCTGAGGCGCTTCCATCCCGGCGACCGGGACGACGCCCGGCGCAGACTCGGCCTCGACCCCACCCGGTACGTCGTCGTGGTCGCCTGCGGATCGTTCGGTTTCGGGGCGGTGGAGGAGGCCGTCCGCGGCCTCTGCACGCTCGGCGACCCCGTCCACGTGGTCGTGGTGTGCGCGCAGAACCGACGGCTCGTCGACCGGCTCAACCGGCTCCGCGTACCCCCGGACCGGTTGACCGTCCTCGGCTGGGTGGACGACATGCCCGCCCTGTTGCGCGCCGCCGACCTGCTGGTCACCAACGCCGGCGGGGCCACCGCGCTGGAGGCCTGGGTCACCGGCACCCCGATGCTGATGTACCGGCCCATCGCCGCGCACGGGACGGCCAACGCGGCCCTGATGACCGCCTGCGGCCTGACACAGACCTGCCGGAACCTGCCCGACCTGGTACGACGGGTACGCTGGGCCCAGCAGGTCGCCGCGGCACGACCGCACCCCGGGCCGGACGACGGCTGCCTGGACGAGCTGGGGCTGCTCGCCCTGGCCGCGACCGCCGCGACGCCCCCGTCGACGGCAGCCCCGACCCCCACCGCCGGTCCGACCTCGGCCGCCAACCCGGGCGCCACCACCGCACCGGCCCACACCACCAACCCGCCCGGAACCGCCAGCCGTGGCACCGGCACCGGCCGGTCCGCCGGCCGGGTGGGCGGGCCGCCCGCCGGGCGGTCGGTCGGGCCCCGCCGGCGCCGACCCCCACCGAGCTGGCCGTTGCGAGCCCAGGACGCGTTCTTCCTGCACGTCCAGTCCGCGACCGTCGCACAGCAGATCGGCGCCGTGCTCGAACTCGGCCCCCGGCCGGACGGTCGCGCCGTCGGGCGGGACGACATCGTCGAGCTGCTGCGTCGACGTCTTCCCGCCCTCACCACCCTGCGTCGACGCCTCTCGGGGCGTGGCCGCCTGCGGCGCCCCGGCTGGGTGATCGACCCCGCCGTCGACCCGGCCGACCACGTGGACGAGTACCACGCGCCACCCGAGGACGGTGAGGCCGGTGCCGACTCGGCGATCAACGCGTTCTGGTCGCAGCCGTTGGCCATGCACCGGCCGCTGTGGCGGATCCTGCTGGTCACCGGTCTGGCCGAGGGCCGGACCCGGCTCGCCGTCAAGCTGCACCACAGCCTCGGCGACGGACTGTCGGTCATCGGCACGCTGCAACGGCTCCTCGACCCCGAGACCACCGAGCCGGCGGGAGGCGCCGGACCGGCCGGACCCGGCGCCCGGGCCAACCGGCCGGACGGCACCAGCCGTCGCACCGACCACCGGGACCCGGGACCCGACCCCTCGCCCCGGGACGACCACCGGCCCACCCGGCCGGCCGCGGCCGAGCCCGCGCCCCGGAAACCGGCACCCGGGTCCCGGGTCCGGGCCCTCGCGGGGCTGGCCCGGACCGGCGTACGGCGCGGCAACCTCGTCGTACGCGGGCTGGCCCGGCTGGCCTCGGCCGGCCGGGCACCGCGCACCGCCGTCAACCGCCCGCTGACCGGCCCGGGTCGCGCCCTCGTCGTCACCTCCCTGTCCACCGACGACCTGCGGCGGGTGGCCCGGGAGAGCGGCGCGCACCTCAGCGAGCTGATGTGCAGCCTGGTCGCCGAGGCGCTGGACCGCACCTACCGGCCCCGGACGACCTCGTCCCGGCTGCGGGCGATGTTCGCGGTCTCCATGGACCCCCGCAGCCGGGGACGGACCCACGGCAACTGGACCGGGGCGGTCGCCCTCGACCTGCCGCTCGGGCGGCTGAGCCGGCGGCAGCGCTTGGCGATGGTGCGCGACCAGCTGCGCCGGAGCGTGGCGAGCGGGCAGCCGGTCGCCGCCACGCTCGTCATGCGGGCCATGGGAGCACTGCCGTTCCCGGTACACGGGATGCTGGCCCGGCGGGTCTACAACAGCCGGTTCATGAACGTGATCGTCTCGTACATGAGCGGCGGGAATCCCCGCCCGCAGCGGCTGGCCGGTGCCCCGGTCCGGCGGGTGACGCCGGTCGTCGCGCTGGCCGACGGCGTGCCGATCGGGGTCGGCATCCTGCGCTGGGGCAGGACGACGCACGTCGGCGTACTGCTCGACGAGTCGCTGGCCGACACCGGGCCGGCGTTCGTCGCCGCCCTGCGGACCGCCGTCGCCGAGCTGTGCGCGGACCGGGTGGCGGCAGACCGGGCCCCGGCGGCCTAGACGTGGGCTCCCCCGCGCCGCGGGCGCCCACGGAGGGAAGGGAAGGTCCGCCGGCCCTCCGCCGCCGCGGCGTCGCGCGGGTCAGGCCGGTGGCGGGGCCACACTGCGGCGCGGCACCAGGGTCGGCGCGATGGTCCGCCGCTGCGCCCCGGGCGCGCCGTCCGCGTCCAGTTGGGCCAGCAGCATCGCCAGACCCGCCTCGGCCACCGCCGCGAAGTTCGGCCGCACCGTGGTCAGCGGTGGGATGAAGTACGCCGCCTCCGGCACGTCGTCGAACCCCACCACGCTGACGTCCTCCGGCACCCGGCGGCCGTGCTCGTGCAACGCCCGCAACACCCCCAACGCCAGGTGGTCGTTCGCCGTGAAGACGGCGGTGACCTCCGGCATCCGCGCCAGCGTCTGCCCGCACCGGTAACCCGCCGCCGCCGTCCAGTCCGCCGGCATCACCGGGGGCACCTCCGCGCCCGCCTCCAGCAGCGTCTGCCGCCACCCCTCGATCCGCCCCGCGCTGTCGAACCAGTCCGCCGGGCCGGAGACGTGCCACACCGTGGCGTGACCGGCGGCCAGCAGGTGCCGCGTCGCCTCCCGGGCACCCGCCACCTGGTCCACCGTCACCTGCGGCACCGACCGGCGGGGATCACCGTCGACCGTCACCAGCGGCACCCCGTGCGGCAGCCGGTCCAGCGCCTCCCCCGCCGACTCCACCGGAGCGATCACCATGATTCCCGCCACCCGGTGGGCCAGGTGCTGCTCCACGGCCGCGGAGATCGACCGGTGGTCGAGATCCCGCACGCTTCCCACGCTGACGGCGAAGCCCGCCCGTGCCGCAGCCTGCTCGAACGCCGTCAACAACGACGCCGGACCGTACAGGGTCGTGTTCTGCGTGACCACGCCGATCACCTGGGAGCGGCCCGTCACCAACGCCCGAGCCGCCCGGTTCGGCCGGTAGCCCAGCTCCGCGATCGCCGCCTGCACCCGCAGCCGCGTCTGCTCGCGCACGTTCGGGTGCCCGTTCAGCACCCGTGACACCGTCTGGTGCGACACCCCGGCGAGTCGCGCCACGTCGGTCATGGCAGGACTGCGTACGGCCATCTCACTCCCCGTCCCTCCCGGTCCGACCGGTCGACGCGGAACGGCGGGACGGCCGGCGGCGCCCCGCGGAAAAAACCGGGCCTGCGCCCGCATGCACGATTTCGTATACATGCTACCGGGTCGTGAGAGTCGCGAGACCCGGCCGGGAAGAGCGGCCAGCGGCCACGGGTTGCGCCCCGGTCAGCCCGCCCCCGACGCAGATCGGACAAACCACTCGCGGGTTCCCGTAGGCCCCGGGCGTGCCGCACCCCGGCTGACCGCGGCGGTCGTGACGCTGGCCGCCACCGCCGCCGGCCTGGTGGGGTACGCACCGGCACACCTCGACCACGCCCGCAACCGGCGGCGGGGCTGGTCACGCTCGTGGCGCTGGTGGTCGCGACCGGCGTGGCGTCGCGCTTCTGGGCCACCTCGCCGCTGTGGCTGGACGAGGCGCAGAGCGTGGCGATCGCCCGGCTGCCCCCGGCGGAACTCGTCGCCGCGCTGCGCGGAGACGGCGCGCCACCGCTCTACCACCTGCTGCTGCACGGCTGGACAGGGCTCGTCGGCACCGGCGACACGGCGGTGCGCGCCCTGTCCGGGATGTTCGCCGCCGCCCTGCCGCTGTTCCACCTGCTGGGCCGGCGCCTGGGAGCCGGCACGGTCACCCTGGTCCTGGCGGCGGTGAACCCGTGGCTGGTGCGGTACGCCACCGAGGCCCGCCCGTATGCCCTGGTGGTGCTGCTGGTGCTGCTCGGGGTCCTCACGCTGGAGGGGGTGCTGCGCCGTCCCGGGCCGCTGCGGGCGCTCGGGCTCGCCCTGGTCACCGGGCTGCTGCTGCTCACCCACCACTGGGCGCTCTTCCTGTACGCGGTGGTCGGCGCCGGGCTGCTGTCGCGGGTGGTACCGCCGCACCGGGGACGTCGTACCGCCGCCCGGCCGCCGACCCACGCCGGGGTGGGCCCTGGCCGGGCTCGCCGCCGGCGCGCTGCCGTTCCTCCCCTGGCTTCCGACGTTCCTGCACCAGGTGCGGCACACCGGCACACCCTGGGCCGGCCGGAGCGGCCCTCAGGTGATCCTGCACGTGCTGGTGGACTGGTCCGCCGTCGAGGTGCGACCGGCGGCGCTCGTGCTGGTGACCTGGCCGCTGCTGGTCTGGGCCGCGTTCGGTGACGGACGCGGCGCCCGGCCGGACGGCGGCACCGTCCGCCGCACCCGGACACGGGACGGCGGCGGCCGCACCCGGCCGCCGGGCGGAGACCACCACACCCGACCGTCCGACGGCGCCGTCCGCCGCACCCGGCTCGTCGGCGCCGCCGGGGCGGCCACCCTGCTGCTCGCCGTCACCGTTGCCTGGCTCACCCACTCGGCGGTGGTCGGCCGCTACACCGCGGTCGTGGTGCCACTGGCGCTGCTGCTGCTCGCCTCGGGGCGGCCCGGCTGCCGAGGCCCGCGACGGCGGTCGTGGTGACCGGCCTGACCCTCGCCTGGCTGGCGGTGGACGCCGTGCTGGTGGCCCGCCCGCGTACCGACGCCGCCTCCGTCGCGGCGGTCCTCGACCGACAGCTCACCGACGCCGACACGGTGATCTTCTGCCCCGACCAGCTCGCCCCGGACGTCGTCCGCCTGCTGGACCACCGGCCACGGCTGCTCAGCCTCCCCCACCAGGACTGGCCGGGCCGGCTGGACTGGACGGACTACCGGCGGCGCATCGAGACCGAGGACCCGGCCCGGCTCGCCCGCCAGGTCGCCGACGGGCGCGGTGACGGGGCGGTGTGGCTGGTTCCCCGGTACGGCTACCGCCCGTTCGGCACCCGCTGCCAGCAGCTCGGCGCGGCCCTGCTCGACCTGCTCGGACCCGCCGACCAGTACCCGGTGCCGGACCGCCGCGGCGCGGAGACGGTGTGGCGGTGGGCGCCACCGTAGCGGTCGGGAGGCGCGACGGCGGCCGGCGCCGCTCCTCGTCGGGGCGCTACCGCTCCTCGGGGATGCGGACGGTGGTGATCCAGGACGGCGGTTCCGGCGCGTCGGCCCCGATCAGGCCCGCGACGAGCCGGGTCGACTCCGGCGGACGCTCCGGCCAGGGCGTGTGCCCGTCGGTCAGCACGACGACGACGTGTGGCCGGCTCCGCAGCGCCTCGGTCACCCCGACCCGCAGATCGGTGCCGCCGCCCCCGGCGAGCCGCACCTCGCTGACGGTGCGGACCTGCCGCACCACGTGGACGTCCGCGTCGCAGGCGAGCACCGTGACCTGGTTGCCGCCGATCCCGACCGCCCGGAGCACCCCGGCGACCTCGGCCAACGCCGCCGCCAGCTGCGTCTGGCCCATCGACCCCGAGGTGTCGACCACGATCGCCACCCGGGGCACCGGCCGGCGCAGGCTCGGCAACACCACGCCCCGCAGCGCCGCCGACCGCCGGGACGGCCGGTGGTAGGTGTAGTCCACCGCCCCGCTGGCCCAGGCCGCGGCCTCCCGGACCGCGCCGGTCAGGGCCCGCCGCCAGTCGACCGTCGGCTCCAGAACCTCGTCGGCCCACCGCTGCCAGCCCAGCGGCACCGTGCCCCGGCCGCGGGCGTGCTCGCGGATCGACCGCGCGGTGTCGCGGCGGATCGCCGCCGCCTCGACCTCGCTGACCCCGCCGGCCGTACCCGTCTCCCAGGACCGGTCCAGGCCGTGTGCGCCGGAGCCGCAGTCGACGCCGCCACCGGTCGGCTCGCCGTCCTCGTGGCCGGGCCCGCCGCAGCACCGGACGCCCTCCGGCAGCCGCACCAGGTACTGCTCGAAGAGCAGCCCGGTCGGCAACCCGAACGTGCCCGGCTCGACCCGGCTCGCCGGCAGCGGGAGCCCGTCGGCGACCAGATCGTCGTTGATCTCGCAGTCCTGTGCCACGTTGACCCGGTGGTGGTCCCACCGGTACGCACCGGTGAGCCGGTCGGCCCGGCCGTGGTGGTCGCGCAGCAGGTGGGCGACCTCGTGGATCCAGACCGCGGCGAGCTGCGCCACCGGTGTCCGGTCGACGAACCCGGGCGAGACGTAGCAGCGCCACCGCCGGTCCACGCCCATCGTCGGCACCCGCCGGGACTCGACCACGGTGAGGCTGAACAACGCGGTGGCCAGGTACGGCCGGTCCTGCGCCGCCCGGAACCGGGCCGCCAGCAGTTTCGTCCGGTCGAGCGCCCCGGTCACGGCAGACGCTCGGACAGCCGGAGCACGTCGACGAAGGCGTCGATCGCCGCCGGCACCGGCCAGGCGGGGTCGCGCAGCGCGGCCAGGTCCATGGCGGCACGGGCCGCCACGTCCGGCACCCCGGCCTCGACCGCTTTCTGCAACACCACCCAGGCCGCCTCCCAGCGCCGCCGGTCGACGCGGGCCTGCACGGCCGAGATCACCGCGGTGAGGAAGGCGAGCTGCCGGTCGCCCCGCTCGGGCAGCGCGAACGCCTCCGGGTCGGCCAGCACCCGCTCCGGGTCGGGCAGGTCGAGGTTCTCCAGGTAGGTGACGAACTCCAGGCCCGCACCGTCCCCGACCGCGCCGACCACGGCGAGCGCCAGCGCGTCCGCGCCCGTGCCGGTGCAGTAGTGGAAGGTCAGCAGCCGCAGCACCATCTCCCAGGTACGCGGGGAGGGCCACGCCCCGCCCCGGGCCTCGGCGTCGGCCGGCAGGTGGTGGGCGAGGCCGGGACGCGCGGTGAGGAACCCGGCGACCGCGCCCCGCGCCCTCGCCAGCGCGGTCGACGCCCGGCCCGGCCGGACGGTCGGCACCGACACCGCCGGCCAGGTTCCGGCCAGCCCTCGGGCGACGGTCCGGGGGTCGTGGGTCCAGCGCAGGTGGACGAACCGGTTCGCCAGCGGCGGGCTGAGGTGCCAGCCGTCGGCGGCGCTGGTGGGCGGGTTCGCCGCGGCGACGATCCGCACCGCGGGCGGCAGGTGCAGGCTGCCGACCCGGCGTTCGAGCACCACCCGCAGCAGCGCGGCCTGCACCGCGGGCGGCGCGGACGAGAGCTCGTCGAAGAAGAGCAGGCCCGAGCCGGCACGGGCGAGACGCACCGCCCAGTCCGGCGGCGCCATCGGCACCCCGTCGGTGGCGGGCGAGTCGCCGACGATCGGCAGCCCGGCGAAGTCGCTGGGCTCGTGCACGCTGGCGATCACGGTCTCCAGCGGTGTGCCCATCCCCGCGGCGAGCTGCTGCAGCGTCGCGGACTTGCCGATCCCCGGCTCGCCCCACAGCAGCACCGGCAGGTTCGCCGAGACCGCCAGGGCGAGCGCCTCCACCTTCGGATCGCGCACCGGCTCGGTGCGCCAGGCGCGGGTGGCGGCGACCAGCGCGTCGGCGTCGGCCAGACTCGGCACGGCCCCGGCGTCGGGGTTGGCGGGCGGGTACGTGGTCATCGGTAGACGCTCGCGATCGCCTGGATGTCCGGGTGTGGCGGGGCGGTGGGCCGGTCGGCGAGCAGCGCTCGGGCCCGACGGCGCATGCGGCGCGGTACGCCGCCGTTGATGCCGAGGTACTCCAGGGTCGGGTGCCCGTCGACCGCCTCGACGAGGCGCCGGGCGCCCCGCCCGCCGATCCCGGTGCGCCGCAGGTCCAACCGGCGGAGCCGGGCCGCCGGCAGGACGGCGGCGAGCGCGGCGGCACCCTCGTCGCCCACCTCGTTCCCCCGGGCCCCGAGGGCCCGCTCGGAGGGAGGCCGGGCCAGGTCCAGGACACGCCAGGCTCCCAGGTGTCGGGCGAGCGCGGCGACCCCGGCCGGGGTGAGGCCGTTGCCGCCCAACCCCAGGGTCAGCTCGATCCCGTCGGCGAGCCGGGCCAGCTCGGCGGCACCGTCGTCGCCGAGGTGGTTGGCGGCCAGGAAGAGCTCGCGGACCCCGGCCTCGCGGACCAGGACGCCGAGGACCGCCGCCGTCTCGGGGCCGAAGCCGTTGCCGCCGAGGAAGAGCCGGTGCAGTGGCGCCCGGCGGCTGCGCCGGACCAGTGCCTCGGCGAGGACGGCCAGCCCGCGTCCGCTCATCCCCACGTTGACCAGGTCGAGGGTCCGCAGCGTGGTGTTCGCCTCGAGCGCGGCGGCGAGCCGGGCCACGCCGTCGTCACCGATCGGGTTGCGCTTGAGCCACAGCGCCTGGACCGTGTCGTCGTGTTCGAGCCGGGCGGCCAGGGCCGCCACCCCGCTCGGGTCGATCCGGTTGCAGCCGAGATAGAGCGTCCGCACCCGGTGGCCGGGTCGGAGCGCGTCCGCCACCGCCCGGGCGCCCTCCGCGCCGAGCCCGTTGGTGCCGAGCAGCAGGTGTCGGACCAGTGGCGAGTCGACCGCGGCGGAGACGACCCGGCCGGCCTGCACCGGCCCCAGGCCCTGCTTGCAGAGGTCGAGCCGCCCGTCGGCCTGGATCGTGCCGCGGGGGAAGACCTCCGGGGCACCGACCACCGCGTCCGGCACCGCGAGGCGGGCCAGCAGCGGGTCGAAGTCGGCCGGGTCGGCGAGCCCGGCGTCGGGGTTGGCGATGATCGGGCATCGCACCGGGGTCGGTCCGGTCACCAGGGCACACTCCGGTAGTCCTTGAGGAACAGTCCGCTCACCGGCGCGCCGCGCACGCCACGCACGATCGGGTCGTAGACCCGGGCGGCGCCGTCGATCACGTCGAGGGGCGGGCGGAAGCCGAGGTCGCGCTGGACACTCTTGCTCGGGTGGGGACGCTCGTCGGTCACCCAGCCGGTGTCCACGCTGTTCATGTGGATCCCGCTGGTCAGGTAGTCGGCCGCGACCGTGCGGACCAGCATGTTGAGGGCCGCCTTCGCCATGTTGGTGTGCGGGTGGCGCACGGTCTTGCCCGGCCGGGAGTAGCTGCCCTCCATCGCGGAGACCTGGACGACGTACCGGTCCGGGTGGGCGCTGGCCTCCATCACCGGGCGCAGCCGCGAGGTGAGCAGGAACGGCGCGAACGCGTTGACCACGTGCACCTGGAGCCACTCGTGCGGGCTGACGTCGGCGTCCCGGAGCACCCAGGAGTTGACCTCGCGCAGGTCGAGCTGTTCTCCGGTCTCGTCGCGCCGGCCGGGTGGGAAGAAGGCGTCCAGCACGGTCGGCAGCGCGGCGTCGGTCGGGGCCGCGGCGCCGCCGATCGCCACCCGGGCCGCCGGGCCGGTCAGCGCCGCCGCCTCGGCCTGCCGGACCTCACGGTGGTACGCCGGCGGCCGGTACAGCGTCTGGGCGGCGTTGTTGACCAGGATGTCCAGCCCCGAGAAGCGCCGCCCGACGACGGCGATGAAGTCGAGCGTGGCGGGCAGGTCGAGCAGGTCCAGTCCGTGGATGTAGAGCCGGTCGGACCAGTCGTCGAAGTCGGGCACCGCGGCGTACCGGCGGGCGGCGTCCCGGGGGAACCGGGTCGTGACGATGACCTCGGCGCCGTCCCGCAGCAGCTTCAGCGCGGTGTGGAAGCCGATCTTCACCCGGCCGCCGGTGACCACGGCGGTCCGTCCTCTCAGGTCACAGCGGGCGTGCCGCCGGGCGCGGTTCTCGTCGGCGCAGGGCGGGCACATCAGGTGGTAGTCGACGTCGACCTGGCGGTACGGCGCCTTGCAGACGTAACAGTGGCGCGCCCGCCGCAGCATGCGGGCACCGGTCCGACCCGCCGGGCCCGCCGACGCCGTGCCGGTGGCCTCCGGCGGCGTCGCTGGCCGCGCGGCCACGGTGGCGCCGGCCTGCCCGGCGCCACCGGTGGCCGGTGCGGTGGGGCCGCCCTGTCCGGCGCCGTCGGCGGGTGGTGCGGTGTCGGGGATCTCCGTGTGGAAACGGGTCGCGGTGGCGAGCAGGGCCCGGTCGGCCGCGCGGGCCTGCGCGGCGCGGCGGGCCCGGGCACGCTTCTTCATCCCCCGGTACGCCGTGGCCACGGCGCGTTCGAGTTCGGCGCGGATCGGCTCGTCGAGGTCCGCGTCGTCGAGGCGGGCGAGGACGGCCACGCAGGCCGCCGCCTCGGCACGGTCGACGGACACGTCCCCTCCCCGTCGTGCGTGTGGGCGAGGTCGGCCGGGTTCGGACCGGCGTTCTCCACGCCAACTGTCACGGTGCGTCCTGTCGTGGTGCGTCGGCCTGTGCACCACGGCCCCGCCGTGCGGCAGCATACCCACCGGCCGCGAGCCGAGCCGCCGACCACCGAACCGGCCGGTCCTCGTCGCCCGCGCCAGCCGGCGGGTCAGCCCGGCGGGCCGTCGGGGCCCGGCCACCGGGCCCCTCGGGCGTGGGCCTCGGCGAGTATGTCGGCCGGCGTCCGGCCGGACGCGTCCGGCGCCCGGGGGTCGGCACCCGCCTCGACGAGTGCCGACATGACCTCGGTGGCGCCGACCCGGGCCGCCCGGTGCAGGGGTGTGTCGCCGTCCCGGTCGCGCTCGTCGACGGAGAGCCCGGCGGAGAGCAGGAGCGGCAGCACCCTGGTGTGGTCGAGGTGCGGCAGCCAGTGCATCAGCGTGCCGCCCGTACCGTCCCGCAGGGACGGGTCGAATCCGGCGGAGAGCAGGGCCAGCAGAGTGTCGGTGTCGCCGTGCCGGGCGAGCCCGAAGACGTCCCGTCGAGCCAGCCTGATCCGCTTCGGCATCGGCCTGGCCCCGGTACGCCAGGCCCGGACCGCCGTCGCGCATCCGTTGATCGGGCCACCGAGCCCGGCGAGGAGGAGTTCACGGCGCAGATCCTCCTCGGTGTGCTGCTCGGCGACGAGCCGCCCGTCGGTGACCCGGAGGGTGTGCCAGTCGCCTCCGCAGCGGACCCGGATCACCGGAAGCGGGGGCGGCGACGGTACCCGCCAACTCTGGGTCCGCGCCGGGAACAGCGCCTCGTGGACCAGCGGGTGCAGGTCGTCGGGGGTGAGCAGCCCGTGGCTGAGCAGGGCGGCCTCCCGCGGCGCCCGCAGGGCGCACAGGGCCGGCCCCTTCATCCGGCGGTTCTCCCACGTCACCGGCCGGACGGTCGTCCGCCCGTCGTCGGCGGTGACCACGACGCTGGCGACGGAGCCGTCGAGGAACCGGGTACGGCCGTACCGCCGGCCGAGCCGGCGGACCTCGGCGGTGATGACCGGCAACGCCGACGCGAGCCGGATCAGGCTCCGTCGGTGCCAGCCGTACGGGTCCTCGTCCACGTTCAGCTCGACGTCACAGCCGGCGGCCCGGTACGCCTCGACCAACCGCCCCTGGGCGAGCAGCGCGTCGATCGTCTCCACCTGCGCCGCCCGGTCGACCTCGGCCGTCGGGTCGGCCGGTGACGCCACCGTGCCCGGCTGCTCGGGGCGGTGCGGGGTCCCGTCCGGCGTGTGCCAGGCGAGCCGGGTCGCCGAGGCGCCGTACGCCCAGCGGCGCGCGGCAACCGCGTCGGCGTGCCAGCACCAGTCGGGCAGGTCGTACCAGCGGCCGGTCAGCTTGTGCGCGGCGCCGACGCGCAGCGTGAGCCGCTGCGGCGCCCGGACCGCCCTGCGGGGTGTCTCGACGATCAGCACCGGGACGGGCTCACACCGCCGGGCGGAGTCCGTGGTGGACTGTTGCTCCTCGGCCGCCGGCGCCGGGAACGGGTCGGTCCGACGGGACAGCACGATGCTGGCCTGTGGGAGCAGCACCGGCCCCTCGGCCGAACCCTGGACCCGGGGCAGGAAGCGGCGGAGCAGGTCCGGTGCGAACCCCCGCAGGTCGGCCTCGATCCGCGCGGCCTCCTCCGTGCCGAAGCGGGCGGCCACGTGGCGCAGGTCGATGTTGACGTCGACCCGGGCGGCGGCGCACGCGCCGCGCCAGTCGCCCGCCCGGCGGCGTTCGGTCACGGCCGCCACCATCGCCGGAGGTGAGAACAAGGCCAGTTCCCGGGCGTACCTGCGCCAATCGCCCCGGCGTCCCATCTCCCCCGTCCCTGTCACGTCGCGGTGCGGGCCGACCGGATTCGAACCGGCGTCCTTCCGGTTTGCAGACCGGACGCGACGACCACTGCGCTACGGCCCGCCGGGGGGCAGCATAGTCAGGATCGTCCGGGGCGGGTCGGCCGGATTCGAACCGGCGTCCTTCCGGTTTGCAGACCGGACGCGACGACCACTGCGCTACGACCCGCCGGCGGGAAGTGTACGGTCCCGGCCGCCGCGCATGGGTTCTGGCTGGCCGCCGCCGTCGCCACGCTGTTCGCGATTCCGCAGTACCGCCGCCACCACAGCGACCTGGAGCGGAATGCCGACGCCGGCTCGATCGCGACGCTACTGCTCCTGTTGGCAGCCGGTCTCGCCGTGATCGGTGTGCTGGTGGCTGTGTTGCTGACGCTGCCGAACGGCTACGGCTTGTCAGGCGCACGCTCGATGACCTGGGTCTACACTGCCCGCGTCCGGACGGTTCTTCCGCGAGTACCGCGCTGTCCGCCAGCACACCGCCGCCCAGCGCCGTGCCGTGCTCTACCGGCAACCGCACCGCTACGGCCCGGCGTACCCATACCCTCCCGTTGTTTCTCCGACTGCTGTCTATCCGCCGAGTGCCCACCCCGCGCCGCCGCACTCGCCGCCGTCGAACCCACCGCCGCCTGCGCGCCACCGCGCCGCCGAGGACGAGCGCCGACCAGAGTGACGGCGACGTGACTGGGTCGTCGCCCAGCGCCTGCCACCGCGGTCTCACCTTCGGCAGTACGGCAGCTCACCAGACCTCGATGGACAACGACAGGTCGACGCGACGGATCTTGCCTCATCCGCTCGCCTTCACCAGGGCGTGGAGCGGAAGCGCGAGGCGGTGAACGCCGCGCTCATGGTTCCGTACCGCAACAACCCGTCGAAGGCGTCAACACCAAGACAAGGGCGCGTCGGACTCGGTATGCGACGAACATCGGTTGATGTTCGTCAGTATGTGTATGCGCCGTGAGCATCGATAACATTCTGACCTGACCAACGCCCAGTAGAGTCACCTCGCCTGTCAGCTCTCACCACGCCTGTGTGGCCGGCCGGGGAAGCACCCGGCCGGGCGTGCGTGGGACACCGTTCTTGTGGAGCTCACTCGACGTCTGGCCCGTGCGCGGTGTTCGCGATGTCGAAGTACGCCCGGAAAGAGTTGACAAACCTCCTCGTTTGCTCCGCCATCAACGGTGGCCCCGTCTCGGCCATGTCTTCCAGACGCTCCAGCACCGACAATGCCCGCTCACCCTGACCCGCAACCATGTACGCCACCGCAAGATGAGCCCAGCTGACACTGTCGCTCGCCAACGATTCCATAGCGCCAATCATCTTCGGCAACGACGAGTGCCGCTCATAGAAGCTTGAGCTGTACTGCTCAAGATCTGCCCAGATATCAGCCACCACAGCAGACACGTCGTCCGGCCCCTCAACCATCCACGCGAGCTTGTCCGTACGCCCGTCCGTCCACAACAGCCCAATCAGATCGGCGCCAACGGTAGAAGCAGGCAGGCCCGACCCACCGATAAACCGACTGAAGAGATCGGAGACAACCTTGTGTCGAACCGACAGTACGGGGTTAATAAACAGCCCCCACTCCCTCTCTGCGAGGCTCAACGACAGCTCGGCGTCGACGTCTGGCTGCAACTCCCTGACGAAGAGAGCCAACTCGCTACTGCGAAAGTCCAGCCGCCACCCACGCCGCCCGACCATCGCGGAAAATTCTGCTACAACTCGATCAGTTACGGCCCGCAACCACATGCACGACACGTCCAATAGCTGAAGAAACCGACATAGTTATGGTGGATCCGCGCCGGTAGCCCCGACCAGGCGTTTATCTGAGCGACGATGATCGGTCTTGTTCCCGAAGAGGGTAGCCCTCGGCGTCGCCTACACTGCCAGTCACCAGACGCCCGACACACAAGACACAGGGGAATTATGACGTCTTGGTTTTTGTATTGACGAGGTGGCGGCCAATATAGCCGACATAGATTTGTCCATCGACAGCGGAGGCGTCGTAGAAATACATGCGCGGCGACACTGTTGCCGTTGTGCCCAACTTTATGTGAGCCCCCATGAATATCCGGCCGGTCTGACTGACGCGCAACGGCACGGGAAAGATTCGCTCACGGGCCATCCTCCGGTTGTTTCGCACCGTCTCGGACTCATCTCTGACCACCTTGCCAACTGATATCACCCTGCCACCGTCGGCTGGGCTCTCACACCAGAACTTGAAGTCTCCACCCGACCAGCCGTCCAGCCTGGCCTTACAATAGTCGGCAAGGGCGAGCAGCGCCTGCCATGCGAGTTGGGCCCAGTTGGAACTGTGCGGATGGAAATCAAGATCCAAGGCCGACGCACGGTCGCCAGTGAAAGAAACATAGGGCGAAAGCTCATCAAGTCGATCGAAAATCTCACCAAAGGATGTTGGCAAAGGATCAGGCAACGGGACCGGAGCGTACGCGTCAGCATGTCGATTCAAGTCAGCCAGCCGCTGCCGCAACGCCCGTATCGTGGCATCCCGTTTCTCGAGCTCATTGCGAATAAACTCGAGCTCTGCGGTCAGATCGAGCAGGTCGTCCTGCAGTTGGTTGATGGTTGCGCTGGCTCCCTTGGCTGCCTCGTCGGCCGTTTCGAGCAATGAATTTAGTAACTGAACCTGCTCCGTGAGGGCAGTTAACCTGTCCTCATCGCGCACACGCTCAGGTGCACCTCGAGTGAAATCGAGAAGCGACAGCTCCAACCCCTTCATGGCCTGTGGCGGCAACGAGTTCGCTGCCAGTTGGCGGGGCAGTGCAGACAGAACCCTTGCGGCGCGCAGCGGGTCCGCTTCGATACGCCGACGACTGAGCACGCGGTGCCTCAGGCTGTCTTCCACGAGCGCGGGATCGACATCTGGTAGGTAGGTGCGAACGCCTCCGGGGCCGATCCAGTGAGTTTCACCGATCCCGCGGTTGAACTCGTCGACGGCAGGCGGATCGAGGATGTAGAGACTCGCCAGCCCCGGAAGTTCCCGCATGAGGCGCTGCATGTCCTGGCGCCACTTCTCGAACGGCGTACCCAGCGGCGCCGCACCGATGACGACGGGTAGCCGACGCCCCTCCATGCAGACGATGTCGAGCAGGTTGTCGACCTCTGCTGTGTTCACGGCGATCGGGGTGCTGCGTAGGATGGCCTCGCCGTCGACAGCGTCCACTGTGTCAAGAAGCAGACGAACGAGCCGCGGAGTGCGCGGGAACGCAACTGGAACATCGGGCGGACCAACGGGCTCGACGTTGATGGTAAACCAGCTCCGTCGCTGCACCTTGCTGCGCACCACCGCGACTGTGGTGATCCAGGTTACTCCTTTCGGTTTCTTCTCCCGCAGTTGCCAGCCGCACGCATCGTTCGTAGCTGCGTGCAGCAGCACAACCTGGTGAGCAAGAGCAGGTACGCCGGCGTCGAATCGCTCGACGTCGTACTGCTTCGAGCGCAACCAGGATCGAAGCTGTTCCTTGACTCTCGCTATCGCCTCCGTGAAGTCGAGGGCTATTTCGAACGCGGTTCGGTAGGGGAGTCTGGTCCTCGCAGCCTGGGGCTGTTTGACTCCTGTCTCAGCGGTCGACATCGGTGGGCCACTCCTCGGCGAAGGTTTCGGTCTGGCAGAGCACGAGCTTGATCGCCTCCTCAGCGACGTCCGGCGGGTAGCCGTGTACGGCGAGTAGCCGCTTGATCGTGGAGCGGAGCTTGGCGCGCACGTCGTCCCGGGACGACCAGTCGACGGTGATGGAGGAACGGACGGACTTGACCAGGTCTCGGGCGATGTCCGCGGGCTTGCCCTCCCCCATCTCGGTGACCGCCGACTCGTTCTGCGCCACCGCGTCATAGAAGGCTAGTTCGTCCTCGTTGAGCGGCGGGCTGAACTGCCGCCCCCGGTTGGCCTCGGCGCTGACCTCGTGGGCCATCTTCACCAGCTCGGCGATGGTCTCGGCCGAGGTGAGGTGCTGGTTGGTGTAGCGGTTCATCAGCTCAATGAGCCGCGCGGAGAACGTCTCCTGGCGTACGACGTTGTGCCGGGTGACCCGCCGCATGACCTGCTCGATGGCCCGACGCAGCGCCTCGATCGCCAAGGGGGTCGTCGAGGCGCGCAGCTTCTCCAGACAAACCTCGTCCAGGTGCGACGGGTCCGGCGCCTCGGTGCCGTTGGCGGCGTAGATAGTAGTAGTAGATGTGACGCCGCCGGCCTCGATCACTCCGGCGGTGAGCTGTCGCTGGTAGAGGGCGATCTCAGCGGGGATGGGCAGGCCGCGTGAGCGGCGGTCCTCCACGTCGTACTTGGCCATCCAGGCCCGTACATCCTGGAAGAACCGGATGTCGTCGCGGAGTTCGGTGATCTCGTCGCTGCTGGCACAGACCGCGTAGGAGCGGTCGAGCCTGGCGGCGGCCCGCCTGAACCGCTCGGCGAGGGTGGGCTCGCCGAGCTCGGGCTGGTTATCGGGCAGGCTCGGATCACGCAGGTAGTTGACGGTGCCAAGTACGGCATCCAGGCACGGCTTCCGGCTCTTGCGCGCGAGCACCGCCCGGAAGTAGTAGCCGGCGAAAATGGTCTCGCAGAGCACTCGGTGCAGGTCACGGAGCTGACCAACCAGCTCGTAGTTGCCCCGGCCGACCGGCCTGCTGTCCTGGTCACTCTGGGTGTGTTCGGCGAGGGCGCCGGCAGGCTCTGGATGATCGGGGCGTAGCCGACCAGGAGACCACACTGCCTGCCACCGAAGGTACGGTTGCCCCAGGCAAGCGTCTGCATGAGCACGGCGCCCCACATCGGCTTGTCGAGGTAGAGGCTGTGCCGTGTCGGCGAGTCGAAGCCGGCGAGCATCCATTGGCCTTCGATCCCATGAGACTAGAGCGCCGACCCGCGGAACACCGATCGCCTCTCTGATATCCCTGGTTGTCAGACATTTTCAGCTTAGTCGCTACCGTTCGACACCGGTCGACTGCTTCTATCAGTCGGCAGCGCCGCGCAGCACCCATGGGCCTACGGCAGCTTTCCCTCGGAAGGGCCCTTCGATCACACGACTCGCCGTTCTCCGGCGGGTGTCGAGGTCGCGCTCACCTGGTCGGCGCCGGCACCTCTCCTGCCGGTCGCCGTCATGGGCCGGGGTGGGCCGTGAAGCCCTCCCCGGCCACCGTCCAGCCCGGACTTTCCACCTGGCACCCGATCTCCGTGCTTTTCCCGCGCCGGTGCCGCACGACTCTCGCCACGAGGGAGGCACCCTGACGCTCTGTGCCGACGTAGCCGGCCACGAGGAACTCGGGGAAACCAGGCTGTCCCGCTGGCTCCCCGCACGGCTCGCCTCCGGGTCGAGTCAGCTGGTGCTAGAGGATGGTCGATGGTTCGCGATCGGCGACAAGCACCGGGAGCTGCTGCGGCGGGAGATCGACGAGATCCTGGCTCGGCCGAGCAGCATCGTGCTGCCACGGTGGCGGCCCGGTGATGACGAGAAGGCGTACAACGAGTCGGCCGAAGCCGCCGGAACGGTCTCGTGCTGCTGGATCGCCGGCCGCTGAGAACGAAGCAGCACCGTCGGGGCTTCGAGGCGTGTGACCTGCTCGGGCCGAACAACGAGCTGATCCATGTCAACCGGGCCGACCGCAGCGCCCCGTTGAGCCACATCTTCAGCCAGGGCGTGGTATCGGCCGAGACGTTGAAGTACGAGGCGGACGCCCGAGCAGCGCTGGTCAAGATGGTGCGGCAGCGCCGCCCCGGGCATCCGACAGACCTCGACTTCCGGCTCCGAAAGGTCGTCTACGCTGTCGCGCTCGACTCGGGCAGGCCGCTCACCGCGGGCTCGCTCTTCACGTTCAGCCAGGTCGCGCTCTGTACGGCGGCGGTGAAGTCACCGCGCGCCGATGGCATCGACGTCGAGGTCGTCGGCATCCGGTTTCACTGACCGGCCAGCCGATGCGCGCCGCTTCCACGCCGTGCACGAGCGCAGGACGCGGAGCTGGCGAGGGGACGCACGAACCCCGCCAGCCCTCCGTCAAGCGGTCGGGGACGGGATCTCATCCCGGCGGCGCCACCGGAGGCTGCGCCGGGCGGGACGGCTGGCGCCGGACCAGCGCGATGAGCCCGCTCACCGCGACGACCAGGAACGCCACCGCTCCGAACGGCACGGCCAGCAGGAACGGCGTCCGCCAGGTGAGCGTCCGGGCCAGCAACACGGCGACCGCCGGCCCGAGAAGCAGCGCCAGCACCACCGCGCCGACGACGAGTGCCACCACCCACCGGTACGTCCCCACCCGCGCCACCTGCGCCACCAGCGCAGCCGTCACGGCCCAGGCCAACCCGGCCCCGAGCCCGGTCAGCGCGCGGCCGAGCAGCAGCGCGGCGGCTCCCGGGGTCAGCATGATCAGCAGCGATCCGGGCACCATCAGCACGATCGCGGACAGCGTGACGGCGGTCGGCCAGCGTCGGCCGACCAGGGCGCCGACCGGCACCGCCAGCAGTGCCGGCAGCAGGTAGGCGACGAAGACCCAGAGCACCATCGACGTCGACAGTGCCAAGTTCTCCCGGATCGCGGTCCACTCCGGACCCGTGGTGAGGGTGAGCAGGAAGGCCCCGAGCGACGCGGTGAGCGCCGGCCCGACCAGCAGCCAGCGTGGCCGGGGCTGGGGCTGGGAAAGCGGGTTGACCGGCGGACCCTGCTGGGCGACGCCGGGAAAAAAGGAATCCATCCTGACGAATTATAGGCGGTGCGGGGCTGTCCGGCGGTCGGCGCGCCCGGTGGTCGATGTGGACGTCGGTCGGCGCAGCGCGGTGGCGCGGGCGATGATCGGGTACGGTTCGCCGTCCGGCGCCGCGACGTCGACCGCGAGGATCCGGACCCATTCCAGGCCGGGAATCCGGTCCAGGCCGTCGTCGATACCGACGAACCGTACCGTTGACCGGGGCATCTCTGGGTCCCGCCCGCCGTCGCGTCCTGCCGGTGACGGCGACGGCGAGCAGGAGCATCGGGTACGCTCTCCGGCCGGCTCACCGCGCGCCGGTGCCGCGCTCGTCGCGCAGGGTCGGGTACGGCAGCCGGTTGCGGCAGTCGGGGCAGGTCAGCAGGGCACCGCACCGAGGGCATCACCGTGACTTGACTTTGAAGGAACAGGCGGTGGCGAAGCCGAGTACCGCCACCACCGGCACGACGTACGTAGCCACCCTCGATGCCTCTCCTGGTCGGTGAGTCCACGACGATGTGGGGGCGCGGGCGCGCACGGCCTGGCGGTGGAGCCGCCGGGCGCACGTCGTGACCGGGCCGCAGCAGGCAGGGCCGCCCGCTGGGCATCCGCAGGTCGCAGAAGATCCGATGCCGTACGCCGGGCTCCGTCCCCTCCTCGACCACCGCGGTCTCCTGCGTGTCCAGCTGTGGCAGGAAACGCATCGTCCGGGCCACCACCCGGGCCAGCCGGACCGCCGCCTCCAGGTCGGCGACGGCCGTCGGCAGCTGGACCACGCACCGCGTCACCGGCGGCCCCGATCGCCGACCACGCCAGCCGCGCCGACCGTGCCGACCGCGCCGGCCTGCTCGGGCTGCCAGCGCCGCAGCACACAAACCCGAATCAGACGCCCTCTTAGGATCGGTGACGACAGCCCCCCGCGCGGACGACCCCGCCCAGCGCGCCGACCACGCATGGTTATTGATGCGACCGCCGCAACCGGGCGACGACTGACAGCCGTCACGTGACCACAGGGCAACCGATCTGCTGATACTTGCCGACGAAACCGGTCGGTCCACGACGAGTTCGTCGATTCGGTCGATGGAAGATGGCTCTTCCAAGTCGTTTGCGATCCTTTTCAGTCGTGCATAGAACGATCGTGAGATCGGAAGTGAATCCTCAAGTATCCAGGAGCAAGGAGTGTCGAAAGCCAGTCCGATCTCCCCCACCCACCTAATCGGGTAGCCCGTGGTGATGCGATCCGTAACGGCTTCAAAGATTGCTCGGATCCGTACCCCATCATGTACACAATCGATCCTCACTCGCGACGGATGTCCGCGTCTAGATGGAGCGACCCCCCTGCGCGCCACTCTGGATGCTGGAAGGATTCGTGGCGAAGTCCACGATAGCGTCCAGAATCTTGCGAGTGTCCCAAGATTCAGGGAAAGACGTCTTTTCCGGCCGCTCCGGCCATTTGTGGTCGCCCGTCGGGTTGCCGGCAATGATGTGATATTGGGCTTCGCGGCCAATCGGCCCAACCTACGCCACCACCGTTGTGGCGTCGGCGTATGGACCCAAGCAGCGGGTCTGCTCGGCGGCGGGTTGGTCGATGACCAGGGTGTGAAACAGGTGGCCGTGGTTCGTCGATGGTCAGCCGGGTCAGTCCGGTCGGTTGGTGGAGGGTGGTTGGTGGTTGCGACCGTGAGGAAGGCGCGGGCGAAGATCACGAGGGTGGCCTCAGCGGTGCCTGGATGTCCAGCGCGGTGTTGGTGCTGGTCCAAGCCGGGTCCGGTCTTCACGGTCTGGAAGGCTTCTTCGGTCGTCCAGCGGCGGCCGGCTACCGCGGCCAGGCGGTGGAGCGGCACGGGTTGGGGTGACCAGCAGCGGTGGAAGGCCAGTTCGCCGGTGCGGCGGTGGCGGCGGGTGGGGAGCCGGTGGTTGTCCGCCATGGGTGTCGGTGGCGGCCGAGGCGGAGTAGGCCCACCTCACCAGCGGTGGCCTTACACACCCTTGCCGGCGCAGACGCGGTGCCAGGCGGTGGGAGGGAGACCGGCGGCCAGGGCATCGACGCGGTGGATGCCGAGGCCGGTGGTGACCTGGTATAAGCGGGCCATGCCACGGCCAGGACGTGGCCCAGGCGCAGCGCGCGAAGGCAGGCGGCAAGGCGTGGACCGCCGCCATAGGCCTAGTCGCCGGCCATCCCTCCGGCAGGACAACCCGGCGGTCACCAGCTCCACCCGCTCGCACACCCGCTGCCGCCGACGTACCCGGAGGGCCACACCCCTGCCGAGCCGCAAACCCGATCGCGGCCGGTGCTTTCCACGCTCTGCTACGAAAGGTCTTCGGCACGCAGACTCCGATGACGGCCCGGCCTACTGCCGAAGGTGTATCCCGCGCAGGTCTACCGCATGCAACGCGCGGCAGAGACGTTCTACCTGCGTGTCCTCAAGGAAGCCGACGACAACCCCAAGACCGACGCGGGCCTGCACCAGCGGGGTTCACGACCTCTGCGTCAGGGTCGCGGCCAACGTTTACATCTGAGCCGCCAACCCCGGCATCGGCCACTCCATCATGACCATTCGGTGCCGTTGCAGTACCAAATCGCCGATACCCCTGCGATTTCGCCAATGCGCAGTCGGTCAGTTCGCCGATCTGCTCCCATCACTACGCCCAAGCAGCCGGCCGGGGAAGCACCCGGCCGGGCGTGCGTGGGACACCGTTCTTGTGGAGCTCATTCGACGTCTGGCCCGTGCGCGGTGTTCGCGATGTCGAAGTACGCCCGGAAAGAGTTGACAAACCTCCTCGTTTGCTCCGCCATCAACGGTGGCTCCGTCTCGGCCATGTCTTCCAGACGCTCCAGCACCGACAATGCCCGCTCACCCTGACCCGCAACCATGTACGCCACCGCAAGATGAGCCCACCTGACACTGTCGCTCGCCAACGATTCCATAGCGCCAATCATCTTCGGCAACGACGAGTGCCGCTCATAGAAGCTTGAGCTGTACTGCTCAAGATCTGCCCAGATATCAGCCACCACAGCAGACACGTCATCCGGCCCCTCAACCATCCACGCGAGCTTGTCCGTACGCCCGGCCGTCCACAACAGCCCAATCAGACTGGCGCCAACGGTAGAAGCAGGCAGGCCCGACCCACCGATAAACCGAGTGAAGAGATCGGAGACAACCTTGTGTCGAACCGACAGTACGGGGTTTATGGACAGCCCCCACTCCCTCTCTGCGAGGCTCAACGACAGCTCGGCGTCGACGTCTGGCTGCAACTCCCTGACGAAGAGAGCCAACTCGCTACTGCGAAAGTCCAGCCGCCACCCACGCCGCCCGACCATCGCGGAAAATTCTGCTACAACTCGATCAGTTACGGCCCGCAACCACATGTAGGACACATCCAGATAATCTGTGACACTCCACGCCGACTTCTATCAATAACCGAAGCAGACGAGACGTCGGCGCGGCTTCGCCCGGCCAACCCTACACATCCGAATGAGACCACCAATAAGGCGACTTCGCGGTAGGCTCAACAACCAAGACCAGCCGTTAACTTGACACTCCCATCCCATGACGACCTGCTCGACAGCTTCCTCGCCAGACTGACCCACGAACCCGACGCAACCCGACCATGCAAGATCTTCAGCCGCGCCCACCAGGAGACCCGCACCTACGGTTACGCCGTCGATCATGTCGAATGACCAATAATCACACGACACACAGATATCATTGCCATGATGATTCCACCCGAACGCTTTTCTGCAGGCCCCGCAAGTATGGTTAACGCCAGAACGCCGGTAACGAGCGAGAGGACCACCGGCGTTCCTCGGTTCACTATATGTCGATGCCGACGTTCGGTTTCAGCCGCCGCCATACGCTCCGCCAGGCTCCTACAACAGCTTGGCATGAAGCGCGATAAGTGACTCATCGCGACGATGATCCCGAGTCCTGCAAGGATCACGAGAACCGCCCATTCCAATACTTGAGCCACTTTCATCCCGCGACCACCGCCGGCTGGGGACCGACAACCACCAGCCCGGCCCCGGCCAGCACAGCCGCCACCCACACCGCCAGCCCACGACGCAACCGACAGCTCACACCACACTCCAACATGGATCGATGAACGGCGGTCGGACCATAGACAGTCGCCCACGTCCCTCGCAGCCCCGTAGCAGGGTCGGGCGACGTCACCAACCCAAAAGTTGATCAGAATAATCGATTATTTTAAATGGCTAACGCCCTGTGGAGTGGATCTACTACAGACGGTCACCAAGCTGAATTGAGGGTCTGTATATGTTGTGATGTCTGCCACGAATCGGGTCGGCCATCAGGCGATGCGAGGCAGCCAGCGGTCGACGGCTCGGTGACGGTCCGTCGACACGCCGGCCACCGGCCCACCGGCCCGGCACGCGACGCGGCGGCGACCGGGGGTGTGACGCCCCGGTCGCCGCCGCGTTCGTTTTCCCGTCGGTCAGTCGGTGTCGGAATGGTGGTCGCGTCTACTGGCCGCGCGCGATCGGGCGGGCCGGATCCGCCGACCACGCGGAGAACGAGCCCACGAACAGCGCCGCCTCGATGCCGAGCGTGTGCAGCACCGCGACCTGGTGCGCGGCGGCGACCCCGCCGCCGCAGTAGAGCCCGACCGGCTGGGACCCGTCGATGCCGAGGTCCGCGAACCGCTTGCGCAGCACCTCCTCGGCGAGCAGCAGGCCCGACTCGTCGAGGTTGTCCCTGGTCGGCGCGGAGACCGCGCCCGGCACGTGCCCCGCGGCGTACTGGGCAGCGCCGCGGGCGTCGAAGAGCCGTCCGGCGGCGGCGTACTCGGCGGCGCCGTCGGCGTCGAGCACCGGCAGGTGGCCCGGGCTCAGGGTGACGTTGCCCGGGGTCGGCCGGGGGATCTCCACGCTCACCGGCGCGCCTGCGGCGACCCAGGCGGCGTAGCCGCCGTCGAGCAGGCGTACGTCGGTCAGCCCGGCCCAGCGCAGCACCCAGTACGCCCGGCCGGCCTTGGTGCCGGCGACGTTGTCGTAGACCACGACCGCGTCGCCGGTGTTGATCCCCCAGGAGCGGGCGTCGGCCTCAAGCTGCGCGATGTCCGGCAGGGGTCGTTTGCCGGACAGGCCGGACGGCCTGCCCTGCAGCTGGGTGGGCAGGTCGACGTAGACGGCGCCGGGGATGTGCCCGGCGGCGTACTCGTCCCGTCCGTCGTCCCGCCCGTTGGCGTTCCGGACGTCGAGGACGACCGGGGGTCGGTCTCCGTCGAGCAGGCGGACGAGTTCGTCGACGGAGACGAAGTGTGCGGATCGTGCCACGGTGACGCTCCCTGTCAGGCGGCGGCCGTCGCGGCGGGCGCCGACGTGAACTGGTTGGCGGGCCTGGCGAGGCCGAAGAACTCCCGGAAGGTGCGCTCGCTGCCGTAGTCGGTACGGAACAGTCCACGCCGCTGCAGCTCGGGCACGACCAGGTCGACGAAGGCGTCCAGCGGCCCGGGCAGGTACGGCGGGAAGATGATGAAGCCGTCGACGGTCCGCTCGTGGAACTGCTCCTCGATGTAGTCGGCGACCTGCCTGCCGTCGCCGATCGCGACCTGCTTGCCCTGGGTGCGCTTGAAGAACAGCGCGGTCTCGCGCAGGGTCGGTGACTCGTCGCCGTACGCGTGGCGCGCGCGGTCGAGGATCAGCGCGGGCCGTCCGGTCAGCTCGGCCAGCTCGGGGATCTCCCCGATGGGGGTGTCCAGCCGGTAGCCGGTGAGGTCCACGCCGAGTGCGGCCGACAGGGGCGCCAGCGACGCCTCGACCACGGTCAGGTGCTGGATCTGGCGGAACTTCTCGTGTGCCTCCCGGGCGGTGCCGGCGACGTAGACCGGCAGGCCGGCGACGATGGACTGTTCCTCCTCGGCACGGCCGTACTTCGCCAGCCGGGCCTTCGTCTCGGCGTAGTAGGCCTTCGCCTCGGCGGTGTCCCGCAACAGGATGAACCGGATGTCGGCGTACTTGGCGCCGAACTCGTGCGACTCCTCGGAGGTGCCGGCGTGCAGGATCGGCACGTGTCCCTGGACCGGCCGGGCGATGTTGAGCGGCCCGTCGACGGAGAAGTAGCGACCCCGGTAGTTGATTTTGTGTACCTTCTGTTCGTCGATGAACAGCCCGGACGCCTTGTCCGCGACCAGCGCGTCGTCCTCCCAGCTGTCCCAGAGGCCGCGGGCGATCTCGATGAACTCGCTGGCCCACTCGTAGCGCTTCTCGGCGTCCCAGTGCTCGCTGCGGCCGAAGTTGCCGGCCGCCTCCTCGTTCTTGCCGGTGACGATGTTCCAGGCGATCCGGCCGCGGCTGAGGTGGTCGAGCTGGGCGGTGGCCCGGGCGATCGTGTACGGGTCGGCGTAGGTGGTGTTGACCGTCGTGACGATGCCGATCCGGCTGGTGACCGCGGCGATGAACGCGGCCGTGGTCAGCGCCTCGGGGCGGAGCACCTCGTTGGGGCTCTCGTACTGTGAGGCGGGCAGCCCGACGAC